>Ga0302311_10000404_pt1 | contig 55208 bp, 49 predicted proteins | sample III_Palsa_N1_3_FD_200449 | JGI IMG/M metagenome (GOLD analysis project Ga0302311, IMG submission 200449) | Peat permafrost microbial communities from Stordalen Mire near Abisko, Sweden - III_Palsa_N1_3 | ecosystem: Environmental > Terrestrial > Soil > Palsa > Peat permafrost | place: Sweden... | reverse complement strand
TCTCGACCGAGAGATCGTAATATTTGAGATCGATGTCGAGATAGGGGAGGATCAGCTTCTCGCGGATCCACTGCCAGATGATCCGGGTCATCTCGTCGCCGTCGAGCTCGACGACGGGGGTCTTCACCTTGATCTTGGCTGCCATGGAGCGCTCCGCTGCTGGGGCCGGCGAAGGGCGCCGGCGTAGGGGTCGAGAGGAATGCCGAGCCGCTTAGGACGGCCCGGCGTGCGGATCAACCGTGACAGCGCGGATACGACACCTTAGGACGATGGCATGACCTCGCTCGAAAAACCCGACATCGGCACCCCCACGATCAAGTGGCGTTTCCCCGCCGTCCATCCCGAAGGCTATAAGTTCGCGGCGATCGCGGCCGGGATCACCTTGCTGTTCTTCATCTTCCTGCCGCAGCTGTTCGGCTGGCTGGGGGTGGCGATCACCGCGTGGGTGCTGCTGTTCTTCCGCGATCCGATCCGCACCACGCCGCGCGCGCCAGGCATGATCGTGGCACCTGCCGACGGGCTGGTGACGCTGATCGTCCAAGTGCCGCCGCCGCGCGAGCTGATCGGCGAGGGCGCGCTCTCGCCCGAGCCGGTGACGCGCGTGTCGATCTTCATGTCGGTGTTCGACGTCCACATCAATCGCTCGCCGATCGGCGGCACGATCAGCCGCGTCGTCTATATCTCGGGAAAATTCCTCAACGCCGATCTCGACAAGGCGAGCGAGGAGAATGAGCGCCAGCATATCCTCGTCGAGGATGCGGCGGGCATGAAGATCGGCTTCACGCAGATCGCCGGCCTCGTCGCGCGGCGGATCGTGCCGTTCGTCAAGCCCGGCGACATCATCGCGGCGGGGCAGCGCGTCGGCCTCATCCGATTCGGCAGCCGCGTCGACGTCTATCTGCCCGCGGGCACCAGCTCGCAGGTGCTGCTCGGCCAGCGCACGATCGCGGGCGAGACCGTGCTCGCGGTTGCCGGCCGCGACGAGCGGATCGACGGCGTCGCGCAGTGAAAATCACACAGTGAGCATCGCCACTATTCCGTTCCCCGGCGAAAGCCGGGGTCCAGACCGACGCGCGCAGTGCCTGCCAACCCTGGGCCTCGGCGTTCGCCGGGGAACGGCCGCATGCCGCGCCTGAACCCCCGATTCCGCGATCGGCCGCGGCGCGGAATCCCGCTGCGGGCGGTCGCGCCCAATGCCGTCACCGCGCTGGCGCTGTGCTTCGGGCTGTCGGCAGTGCGCTTCGCGATCGCGCAGCAATGGGAGCTGGCGGTCGGCACGATCATCCTGGCGGGCGTGCTCGACGGGCTCGACGGTCGGATCGCGCGGCTGCTCAAAGGCGAGAGCCGGTTCGGCGCCGAACTCGATTCGCTGTCCGACGTGATCGCCTTCGGCGTGTCGCCTGCGGTGGTGATCTATCTCTGGTCGCTGCAATATATGCCGCAGTTCGGCTGGACGATCGCGCTGTCTCAGGCGGTGTGCTGCGCGTTGCGGCTGGCGCGCTTCAATGCACAAATCGATGCGACCGAACAGCCGCGCAAGTCCGCCGGCTTCTTCACCGGCATTCCAGCACCGGCCGGCGCGGGGCTCGTGATGGTGCCGCTGTATCTATGGCTCGCCACCGGCCAGCAATATCCGATCTTCCGCTCCGCCTACGTCGTCGCACCGTGGACCGCGATGTGCGCCATCTTACTCGTATCGAGCATCGCGACCTACAGCTGGGGTTCGCTCCGGCTCCGCCGCGACGTCCGTTTCGGCGCGCTCGCGGTGATCGCGCTGCTCGGTAGCGCGCTCGTCAGCGCACCCTGGCCGACCCTGTCGTTGCTGGCGCTGGGCTATCTGGGTGCGGTTCCATTCAGCACCCGGGCTTACGTGCGGATCAAGCGGCAGCGCGCTGCGGCTGTGCCGTCGCCGACTGCGCGGCCTGCCAGCGACCAGCCGTCCTGACACGAACGGGATGGCGCGGGCTGTGCTCCAGCGGGGCCCGCCCGACGCCCAATGCCTGTACGAACGCTTCGCGCGAGGCGGCCAGCATCACGACGACCAACGTCATCGAGGCAATCGCCACCAGGGAAAAACCAATCGACGCGAGAATGTGAACCATAATCTCTCTCCCGAAAACGGTTCCACCCGTTTCTCGTGGGGTGGGAACGGCTTACCGCTCGAACGGTTCCATACGTTCTCGATATGTTCTTTGTCAACTGTGCCATTCTGGCGCGGTTGATCGGCGTTATGCGCCGCATCGTCGCAAACCGAGGCGGGCGGTTGCCTTTTCTACCCTTGCCCGCTAAGGGCCGCTTTATTCCACATGCAGGGCGCACATACCGGTGCCGCGGCCATCTCGATGGTTTCGGTCACTGTCCTGCAGAGGTTCAACCGGAAGGAGATACTCTCATGGCGGCACCGTCCGTTTCCATGCACCAATTGCTCGACGTCGGCGCGCACTTCGGCCACCAGACCCACCGCTGGAACCCGAAGATGAAGCCCTACATCTTCGGCGACCGCAACGGCGTCCACATCATCGATCTGTCGCAGACCGTGCCGCTGATGGCGCGCGCGCTCGATTTCGTGAACCAGACCGTCCAGTCGGGCGGCAAGGTCCTGTTCGTCGGCACCAAGCGCCAGGCGCAGGAGCCGATCGCAGAGGCCGCGCGCCAGTCGGGCCAGCATTATGTCAACCATCGCTGGCTGGGCGGCATGCTCACCAACTGGAAGACGATCTCGGGCTCGATCAAGCGCTTCAAGGCGCTCGAGGAGCAGCTTTCGGGCGACACGCAGGGCCTCACCAAGAAGGAAGTCCTCCAGCTCACCCGCGAGCGCGACAAGTTCGAGCTGTCGCTCGGCGGCATCCGCGACATGGGCGGCATCCCCGATGTGATGTTCGTGATCGACGCCAACAAGGAAGAGCTGGCGATCAAGGAAGCCAACACGCTGGGTATCCCCGTCGTCGCGATCCTCGATTCGAACGTCTCGCCCGACGGCATCGCCTTCCCGATCCCCGCGAACGACGATGCCAGCCGCGCGATCCGCCTCTACTGCGATCTGATCGCCGAGGCCGCGACCAAGGGCAACCAGAACGCGCGCGTTCAGTCGGGCGCCGATTTCGGCGCGTCGGAAGAGCCGCCGGTCGAAGCCGCGCTCGCCTGAGCCTTTGAATACTCCGGCTCGGTCCGACGACCGGCCGGCATGAAGAAACGGGGAGGGGCGGCCGCAGGGCAGCTCCTCCCTCCATGCATCTGAAAGGACATAAGATGGCGGAGATCACCGCAGCCACCGTCAAGGATCTGCGCGAGCGCTCGGGCGCCGGCATGATGGATTGCAAGAAGGCACTCAGCGAGACCAATGGCGACATGGAAGCCGCGGTCGACTGGCTGCGCTCCAAGGGCCTCGCCGCCGCCGCCAAGAAGTCGAGCCGCACCGCGGCCGAAGGTCTTGTCGGGCTGGCCGTCGCCGGCACCAAGGGCGCTGCGGTCGAGGTCAATTCGGAGACCGATTTCGTCGCCAAGAACGACCAGTTCCAGGCGTTCGTGAAGACTGTGTCGGGCCTCGCGCTGCAGACCGGCGACGACGTCGAGGCGCTGCGCAGCGCGTCCTATCCGGGCGGCGGCACCGTGGGCGACGCGCTCACCGCCAACATCGCCACGATCGGCGAGAACCAGGCGCTGCGCCGCGTGCGCGTGCTGACCGTCTCGAACGGCGCGGTTGTGCCTTATGTCCATAACCAGGTGGCGCCGGGCATGGGCAAGATCGGCGTGCTCGTGGCACTCGAATCGGACGCCGGCATCGACGTGCTGGAGCCGTTGGGTAAGCAGATCGCGATGCACATCGCGGCCTCCTTCCCGCAGGCGCTCCACGCCGACCATCTCGATGCCGACACGATCGACCGCGAGCGTGCGATCGCGCGCGAGAAGGCGGCCGAGAGCGGCAAGCCCGAGAACATCATCGAGAAGATGGTCGAGGGTGCGGTCGCCAAGTTCAAGAAGGAAGCGGCCTTGCTGTCGCAGCTCTTCGTGATGGACAACAAGACGCCCGTGCAGGACGTCGTCGCCAAGGCCGCCAAGGATGCCGGCACGGCGATCGTGCTCAAGGACTATGTCCGCTTCCAGCTCGGCGAAGGCATCGAGCGCGAGACCAGTGACTTCGCGGCAGAAGTGGCTGCAGCCGCCGGCGTCAAGGCGTAACTCCTGCCTCCAGGCGCCCGTCGGCGCGTGCGTTCCGGAAACGGATGCGCGCGGCGGCGGGCGTTTTGTTTGAGGGCGGCGCGCATCCCGACCCCGTTCGTGCTGAGCGCAGTCGAAGCACAGCCACGGGACTTGGGGTGCCCTCGACTGCGCTCGGTCGGCCCTTCGACTGCGCTCAGGGCGAACGGCGAGGGGGCCGAGAATGCCGCGCAAGCGTGCTTGGCAGCGACCGGACCCGCCCCTAAGGTGCGCGCCACCCTGATCCGATCGGACTCCTTTCCCGCATGACCCGCCCGACCTTCCGCCGCATCCTGCTGAAACTGTCCGGCGAAGTGCTGATGGGCTCGGGCCAGTTCGGCATCGATCCCGACACGATCGACCGCATCGCCGAAGAAATCGTCGCGATCCATGCCGACGGCTATCAGCTCTGCATCGTGGTCGGCGGCGGCAACATCTTCCGTGGGCTGGCGGGTGCGGCCAAGGGCATCGAGCGCGCCACCGGCGACTATATGGGCATGCTCGCCACCGTGATGAACGCGCTCGCGGTGCAGAGCGCGCTCGAGCGCCAGGGAGTCGAGACGCGCGTTCAGTCGGCGATCCCGATGGCGTCGGTGTGCGAGCCCTTCATCCGCCGCCGCGCCGAGCGTCACCTCGAAAAGGGCCGCGTCGTGATCTTCGCGGCGGGCGTCGGAAGCCCTTATTTCACCACCGATTCGGGCGCCGCGCTGCGCGCCGCCGAGATGAAGTGCGACGCGCTGTTCAAGGGCACCTCGGTCGACGGCGTCTACGATGCCGATCCCAAGAAGGTGCCCGGCGCCAAGCGGTATGACGAGATCGACTTCTCGACCGTCTTGAGCAATGATCTCAAGATCATGGACGCCAGCGCGATCGCGCTGTGCCGTGACAACAATATCCCGATCGTCGTCTTCAACATCCGCGAGCGGGGCAATCTGGCCCGCGTGCTCGCCGGCGAAGGCACCGCGACGATCGTTCGCAACGGAGAGTGACATGGCAGGCCCCGTCTACGACAAGTCCGATCTCGAACGCCGCATGGCGGGCGCGCTCGAATCGCTGAAGCAGGATCTGGTGGGTCTGCGCACCGGCCGCGCCTCGACCTCGCTGCTCGATCCGGTGAACGTCACCGTCTACGGCGCGCAGATGCCGCTCAACCAGGTCGCCACCGTCTCGGCGCCCGAGCCGCGGCTGCTCTCGGTGCAGGTGTGGGACAAGAGCAATGTCGGCCCGGTCGACAAGGCGATCCGTTCGGCAGGGCTCGGGCTCAACCCGATCGTCGACGGCACGACGCTGCGCCTGCCGATCCCCGATCTGACCGAGGAGCGCCGCAAGGAGCTCGCCAAGCTCGCCAGCCAATATGCCGAGAAGGCGCGGATTGCGGTGCGCAACGTGCGCCGCGACGGGATGGACAATCTCAAGCTCGACGAGAAGAAGAACGGTCTCTCCGAGGATGAGCGCAAGCGCCACGAAGGCGAGGTCCAGAAGCTGACCGACGCGACGATCGCCGACATCGATGCGGTGACCACCGCCAAGGAGAAGGAAATCCTAGGCAAGTGACCGTCACGCCGGTTAGCGCTGCGTCGGCTGCGGGGGGCGGCGGGCCGGATCTGCCGGTGCCGCGTCATGTCGCGATCATCATGGACGGCAACGGTCGCTGGGCCAAGAAGCGCCGGCTGCCGCGCTTCGCCGGTCACAAGCAGGGCATTACGGCGGTCAACCGGACGGTCCGCGCGGCGGGCGATCTCGGTGTCGAGGTGCTGACGCTTTACGCCTTCTCGTCGGAGAATTGGCGCCGCCCGGCCGCCGAGATCGCCGACCTGATGGGGCTGCTGCGCCACTATGTCCGCGCCGAGCTCGACGAACTCGCGCGCGAGGGCGTCAAGCTGCGCATCATCGGCGACTATCGCAAGCTCGAGCCCGATCTCGTCGCGCTGCTCGACGATGCGATGGAACGCACCGCGGGCAACGACCGGCTGACGCTGGCGATCGCGCTCAACTACGGCGCGCAGGACGAATTGCTGCGCGTCACGCGGCGGCTGATGCGCGAGGCGCGCGCCGGCGAGATGGACCCCGACACGCTCGACGACGCAGCCTTCGAGGCGCGGCTCGATACAGCCGGCCTGCCGCGGCTCGACCTGCTGATCCGCACCTCGGGCGAGCAGCGCCTTTCCAATTTCCTGTTGTGGCAGGCGGCCTATGCCGAACTGGTCTTCGTCGACACGCTGTGGCCCGATTTCGATCGCGCGCATCTCGCCGCGGCGATCGAGACGTTCGGGCAGCGCGAGCGGCGCTACGGCGGGCTATGACCGCCGCCATACTTCCCGCCCCGAAGAAGAAATCCGATCTCGCGCTGCGCAGCGTTACCGGGATCGTGCTGATCGGGGTCGCGGTGTTCTGCCTCGTCTATGGGCAGGAGCCGTTCTGGATCCTGCTGTCGGGCGCGACGCTGGTGATGATGGCGGAATGGTCCTCGCTGATCGGCGCCCCGCGCTGGCAGACGTGGCTGGCGCTGGTGGGTCTCATCCTGCCGCTGTTCCTCGAGGAGCCGCATGTCGACGTGCCGGCGACCGCGAGCTGGTACAGCCTGCTCGCCGTCGCGATCGGCGTGTTCGCCTTTACGCGCAGCCCAAGGCTGGTCGCGGGCATGCTCTATGCCGCGCTGCCGACGCTCTCGCTCTTCTACATCCACGGCCAATATGACGGCATCGATCTGAGCTTCTGGACGCTGGCGATCGTCTGGTCGACCGACATCGGCGCCTATTTCGCGGGGCGCAGCATCGGCGGCCCCAAGCTGGCGCCGGTCTGGAGCCCCAACAAGACCTGGGCGGGGTTGATCGGCGGCATGGTCGCGGCGATCGTCATAGGCTTCGCGCTGACGCTGGTGCTGCACGTCCAGCCTCGGCTCGCGGCATTTTGCGGGCTGCTCGCGATCGCGGCGCAGACGGGCGACCTGTTCGAGAGCATGATGAAACGTCGCGCGGGTGTGAAAGACTCGGGCTGGATGCTGCCCGGCCATGGCGGGGTGATGGATCGGCTCGATGGCGCCGTCCCCGTCTTGTGCATCGTGGCACTGATCGTCGCTTCTGGGATATTGTGAGACAATGCGAAGTGTAACCATCCTGGGAGCCACGGGCTCTGTCGGCACCTCGACGCTCGATCTGGTCGAGCGCGAGCCCGATCGATTCCGCATCGAGGCGCTGACCGCCTACAGCGATGTCGATGGTCTCGCGGCGGCGGCGAAGCGCACTAACGCGGCAGTCGCGGTGATCGGCGATGCGGACAGGTTCGGCGCGCTCAAGGCGGCGTTGGCCGGAAGCGGCGTCGAGGCGGCAGCGGGGCCGGACGCGATCGTCGAGGCGGCGCGGCGCGGCGCGGACTGGACGATGGCGGCGATCGTCGGACTGGCCGGGCTCGAACCCGTGATGGCGGCCTTGTCGTGCGGCAAGGCGGTCGCGCTCGCCAACAAGGAATCGCTGGTCTCGGCGGGCGCGATCATGATCCGCGCCGCCGAGGATGCGGGCGCGCGGCTGCTCCCGGTCGATTCGGAGCATAATGCGGTGTTCCAATGCTACGAGCCCGCACCCGGCCGCGTCAGCCGGATCATCCTGACCGCGAGCGGAGGCCCGTTCCGCACCTGGACGCAGGACGCGATGCGCGGCGTGACGCCCGCGCAGGCGGTCAAGCATCCGAACTGGTCGATGGGCGCGAAGATTTCGGTCGATTCGGCGACGATGATGAACAAGGGGCTCGAGCTGATCGAGGCGCACCACCTCTTCCCGGTCGGCGCGGACAAGCTCGAGGTGATCGTCCACCCGCAGTCGGTGGTGCATTCGATGGTCGAATATATCGACGGATCGGTGCTCGCGCAGTTGGGCGACGCGGACATGCGCATCCCGATCGCGCATGCGCTCGCCTGGCCCGACCGGATGCAGACGCCGTGCGCGCGGCTCGATCTCGCCAGGATCGCCAAGCTCGATTTCGAGGCGCCCGACGAGGAGCGCTTTCCCGCGCTCGCGCTCGCCCGCGCCGCCTTGTCGACAGGGGGCGCGCGGCCGGCCATCCTCAATGCGGCGAACGAGACCGCGGTCGCCGCCTTCCTCGCGGGCCGGATCGGTTTTCTCGACATCGCCGCGATCGTCGCGGAGGTATTGGCACAATATGAGCCAGATGCGCCGCAGACGCTCGCCGAGGTCGTGGCGATCGATGCCGAAGCGCGCCACAAGGCGGCCTCGGTAGTGCGAAGGATCGCGGCGTGACGGCAATCAGCGGCTTTATCTGGGCAGTGGCGTGTTTCCTGCTCGTCATCGGGCCGCTGATCTTCATCCACGAGCTCGGCCATTATTTCGTCGGGCGCTGGTTTGGCGTGAAGGCGGACGCCTTCTCGATCGGCTTCGGTCGCGAACTGGTCGGCTGGACCGACAAGCGCGGCACGCGCTGGAAGGTCGCGGCACTCCCGCTCGGCGGCTACGTCCGCTTCGCCGGCGACATGGGCCCGGCGAGCGAGCCCAATGCCGAATGGCTGTCGCTGCCACCCGCCGAGCGCGCGCAAACCTTCCAGGCCAAGCCGGTGTGGCAGCGCTTCCTGATCGTGTTCGCGGGGCCGGCGGTCAATTTCCTGTTCGCCTTCGGCGTGATCGCCGCGATCCTTATCACGCTCGGCGAGCCGATGACGCCGCCCGTCGTCGCCGGCGTCCAGCCCAAGTCGGCCGCGGCGGCCGCTGGCCTGCAGGTCGGCGACCGCATCGTCGCGATGAACGGCGCGGCGATGCGCCGCTTCGAGGACATCGCCTTCTACACGCAATTCCACCCCGATAGCGCGCTGCGGATCGATCTCCTCCGCCAGGGCAGGCCGATGACGCTCGCGGCGCACATCCATGCGATCAGCCAGACAGATCGCTTCGGCAACACGACGCGGATCGGCCAGCTCGGCATCGCACAATCGGGCGGCGCGATGCGGCCCGTGCCGCTGATCGAGGTGCCGGCGCGTGCGGCGGGTCTGGTCGTGGGATCGGTCGGCAACACGCTGACCGCGATCGGCCAGATCATCGACGGCACGCGCTCGGCGAAGGAGTTGTCGGGTCCGGTCGGCGTCGCGCGCGTCGCCGGCGAGCAGGCGACGCTCGGCTGGTTCGCGATCGTGCTGTTGATGGCGGGCATCTCGATCAATCTCGGGTTCATCAATCTCCTGCCAATCCCGATGCTGGATGGCGGCCACCTGCTGTTCTATGTGGTCGAAGGCATACGCCGCCGTCCCGTCGAGCCGCAGGTGCAGGAGTGGGCCTTCCGTTCGGGACTGGCTCTGTTGCTCGGCTTGATGCTGTTCGTGACGTTCAACGATCTGGGCTCTGTCGGCCTCTGGCAACGCCTTGCGCACCTCGGCGGCTGACCACACGCCGACCTATGCCGGGTTGATCGCTGGGCGCTGATCGGGCAGGGCGTATAAGTGGGAGCAGCGGGCGTTGGCGCAAGCCCCGCCGTGCAAGCGTGAGGGCGATTACAAGCGTGAAAATGGATGGCAAGCACAGCCGGACCGCATCCGTGCTGCTGATCGGAACGATCCTGGCGACGGGATATCAGGTTCCGGCGCAGGCGCAGCGGACGCAGCGGGCACCCCGTCATCCGCACGGCGTACCCGTGCCGCTGGACGCCGCGCCGCAGACCGGCAGCGCGCCGGCGCCGACTGCCGGGCAGGAGACGATCCGCTCGATCAAGGTGACGGGCAACCAGCGTCTCGAGCCCGAGACGGTGCTGTCCTACGTCGCGCTGCATGTCGGCGACAGCTATACGCGCGAGGGCGGCGACACCGCGCTCAAGGCGCTGTACGCGACCGAGCTGTTCGCCGACGTCACCATCCATGACGAGAATTCGGGCGACATCGTCATCGCCGTGCGCGAAAACCCCGTCGTCAACCGCATCGTGCTCGAGGGCAACAAGCGCCTCAAGTCCGACAAGATCATGCCCGAGATCAAGCTCGCGGCGCGCGAGATTTTCACGCGGTCCAAGGTTCGCGCCGACGTCGCGCGGATCATTGCGCTCTATCGCCGCCAGGGCCGCTACGCCGCCACCGTCGATCCGCAGATGGTGCTGCTCGACCAGAATCGCGTCGACGTCGTGTTCGAGATCCACGAGGGCGACAAGTCCAAGGTCAAGCGGATCAATATCATCGGCAACGACCATTTCTCGGACAGCGAGCTCAAGGGCCAGATGGCCACCAAGGAAGCGACGCTCACGCACTTCCTGTCGTCGGGCACCAGCTATGATCCCGATCGCCTCGCCTACGATCAGCAGAAGCTGCGCCAATTCTACCTGACGCAGGGCTATGCCGATTTCCGCGTCGTGTCCGCCGTCGCCGAGCTGACGCCCGACAAGAAGGACTTCATCATCACCTATGTGGTGCAGGAGGGGAAACGCTATAAGTTCGGCGACATCAGCGTCGTCAGCGACATTCGCGATCTCAAGCCCGCCGCGCTGCGGTCGCTGATCCGCGTCAATCCGGGCGACTGGTACAACGCCAAGACCGTCGAGGACACGGTCGATTCGATGACCGAGACCGCCGGGCTGCTCGGCTACGCGTTCGCCAACATCGATCCCGACTTCAAGCGCGACGGCGACAAGCTGACGATGGGCGTCGTCTTCAACGTCAAGCAGACGCCGCGCGTCTATGTCGAGCGCGTCGACATCAACGGCAACACGCTGACGCAGGACAAGGTCGTGCGCCGCGAGTTCCGCCTTGCCGAGGGCGACGCGTTCAACGGCTTCCAGGTCAAGCGCTCGCGCGATCGCATCCGCTCGCTGGGCTATTTCCAAGACAAACTCGAGATCGATCAGAAGCCGGGCTCCGCGCCCGACAAGGTGATCCTCGAGGCCAACGTCCAGGAGAAGTCGACCGGCCAGCTGCAGATCTCGGCGGGCTATTCGAGCCTCGAGAAGTTCATCGTCAATTTGTCGATCGAGCAGGCCAATTTCCGCGGCAAGGGCCAGACCGTCCGCGCCAGCGCCGACTGGTCGCTTTATTCGAAGTCGGTCAGCACGGGCTTCACCGAGCCTTACCTGTTCGACAAGAACATCGCGTTCGGCTTCGACATCTTCCGCCGCGACTATCGCTCGTTCGACCAGACCGCGACCGACGACCGCAACACGACCTACAACGAGACGACGACGGGCTTCCAGGCACGCTTCGGCTTCCAGCTGACCGAATATTGGTCGCTGGCGACACGCTACGGGCTCAGCCAGGACAAGGTGACGCTCGACAAGAGCACCTATTACAGCACGTTCGAGCAGCTCCCCGACGGCTCGATCGACGACAACGGGCCGCTCGCGTGCGACCCGATCCTCGCAGGCCGCTATCTCTGCGACGCGGTCGGCAACCGGACGACGTCGTCGGCTGGCTACAGCATCGTCTACGACAATCTGAACAACCGGATTACGCCGTCGAAGGGCAACCGCTTCGTATTCAGCCAGGATTTCGCCGGCCTCGGCGGCAGCGTGAAGTATCTGCGGACGACCGTTTCGGACGACAAATACCATGATCTCGGCTCGGGCTTCGTCCTGAACCTCCATGCCGAGGCGGGTTATATCCTGCCTTACGGTTCTCAGCGCTTCGACGACGAAGGCGACGAGATCGACCGGATCCGCCTGACCGACCGTTTCTATCTCGGCGAGCCGCAGTTGCGCGGCTTCGACATCCGCGGCATCGGGCCGCGCGTCGTGCGCTACGAGTATAATTCGGACAACAAGACGCTTAACATGAGCAAGGATGGCCGGCTTCAGGACGATGCGCTCGGCGGCCGTGCCGACTATCTCGGCCATATCGAGCTGCAGATACCCCTGGGTGCGGGCGCCAAGGAAGCCGGCTTCAAGCCGTCGCTGTTCATGGATGCGGGCTCTGTGTTCGGGGTCAAGGCGCCGGTTCTCGACAATAGCGAGACGCAGCCCGGTTCGGCGGCGCTCACCCGGCCGGTGCTCGGAACGGGCGGCGTGAAGCAGTGCATCTCGACCGATGGTAACTCGACCGTCACGACCAAGTCCGGTACGACCTGTACGACAGGCTCGATCGACTATACGACGTCGATCACGCCGTATCAGGAAGTCTATTATGGTGGCAGCTGGAAGCCGCGTGTTTCGGTCGGCTTCGGTGTGTCGTGGAATTCGCCCTTCGGCCCGCTGCGGATTGACATCGCGAAAGCGCTGGTCAAGCAGAAGGGCGACGAAACCAAGCTCTTCTCCTTCAACGTAGGAACTCAGTTCTGATGACCAAGATTTTCAAGTCGGCGCTGTTTGCCGCAACCGCCGCCGTTTCGCTCGTCGCCGTGCCGGCGCTCGCCGCAGAATCCGGTGCGGTGCTGAACGTCGACGTCGACCAGATGTTTCAGAACTCGGCCGCTGGCAAGAGCGGCAGCCAGCAGCTCAGCGCCAAGTACAACCCGGTGCTCCAGCAGCGCCAGACCGAGCTCAACACCGCGATCACCACCTACAACGCGCAGGTCACCGCGCTGAAGGCAGCGACCAAGCCCGGTGCGCAGCCGCAGCCGACCCCGGCGTTCCTGCAGGCGCGTGATCGCGTGCAGGCGGCACAGGACGCGGTCCAGGAAGTCGAGCAGGGCGTCAACCAGCTCGCGGGTTATGTCCGTACGCAGATCATCGATCACGCCCGCCCCGTCGCCGAGCAGATCCGCGCCGAGCGCAAGGCGACCGCGGTGATCGCCAAGGATTCGGCGCTCGCCGCCGATCCCGCGAACGACATCACCAGCACGCTGGTCCAGCGCCTCGACGCGTCGTTCACCACGCCGAGCATCACGCCGCCGCAGCAGGCGGCCGGAACGCCCGCGCCGTCGACCAGCTCGAAGCCCACGCAGGGCCGGTGAGCGAAGCGACACCTACGGACAACGCCGTCGTCGGCCCGCTGGATATCCGGCGGGTGATGGCGGCGTTGCCGCATCGCTATCCGATGCTGCTGGTCGACCGGGTCGAGGAGATCGTCCTCAACACGTCGATCCGCGCGATCAAGGCGGTGACGATCAACGAGGGCTTCTTCCAGGGCCACTTCCCCGGTCGCCCGATTATGCCCGGCGTGCTCGTGATCGAAGCGCTGGCGCAGGCCGCCGCGGTGCTCGCGATCGAGAGCTTCGGCGTCGCCTCGTCGGGCAAGCTCGTCTATTTCATGGGCATCGACAACGCCAAGTTCCGCGTTCCTGTCGAGCCCGGAGTTCTTCTCGTGCTTGAGGTCGATGTCGTGCAGATGCGCGGCAAGGTCTGCAAGTTCGCGGGGCGCGCATCGGTGAACGGCAAGCTCGCCACCGAGGTGAGCTTCACCGCGATGATCGCGGACGCGCCGGCAGCGTGAAGGCGGCGAGATCGTCCAGCGTGTTGACGTTGGCGATCTCGCAGTCCGCGGCGACGTAGCGGGCGTCCGCCGCGATCGCCCAGGCGCGGATCGACCGGTCCGCGGCCGAGCCAAGCCAATCCGCCAGCGGGTCCGCCAGCGAACTCTCCCACAATCCGATCGTCGGCTGGCCGCGCAGGACGGCGTTGGGCAGCCCTAGCCGCGCGCGCAGATCGAGCGGCAGGTCGGGCAGGTCGCACCCCGCGGTCAGCACCGCGGCAAAACCGTGCGACCGCGCAAAGGCGAGCGCCCCCGCCAATCCGCCCAGCGGCCCGAGGCTGGGTGTGGGAAAATCGTCGATCCGCTCCAGCCCCGGCCAGTCGCGCCCCGCCACCATCAGCGCATCGCATTGCGGGCGCATCCGCGCGGCGACATGATCGAGCATCGGCCGGCCGTCGATCTCCGCCAGCGCCTTGTCGCTGCCGAAGCGCCGCGCCATGCCGCCGGCCAGGATCACGCCCAGCACCGTTATCGCCGCACGCTCGACGGCTTGCGTCTCAGCGCCGCTTCGCCTATCGGAGCCGCCTTGCAGTGCTGGTCGGTAACCAGCACGCTCACGGAGTTTGCCCGGTGAAGAAGAATACGCACCCCGATTATCACATGATCACCGTCAAGATGACCGACGGCACGACCTACGAGACGCATTCGACGTGGGGCAAGGAAGGCGACACGCTGCTGCTCGACATCGATCCGCTGTCGCATCCGGCGTGGACCGGCGGTCGTGGCAACATGCTCGACGCAGGCGGCCAGGTCGCGCGCTTCAACAAGCGCTTCGGCAGCATCGGCGCCATCGGCAAGAAATAAGCTCAAGGGTTGCGGCGCCAGCGGTTCATCCGCCGGCTCTCAGCGCTTCGCGTATCGTCGCGCCGTCCGCGTCCAGACGCGGTGCGGCGCGATGTGCGTTCTGGCGCTCGCCGTCGATCACGATCGGGCTGGCGAGGCCGGGCAGCGGGCCATCGGGCCCGGGCGAGACGATCGCCATCCCGCGCGCGACCACCTGCGGGTCGGCGAACACCGCGTCGAGCGGGTTGATCGGTCCGCCGGGAACGCCCGCCGCCTCCATCCGCGCCGCCAGCGTGGCGCGCGGCCAGATCGCGATCGCCTCGGCGACCAGCGGCAGCAGCACGTCGCGGTTGATCACCCGGCCCGGATTGGTGCGGAAGCGCTCGTCGGTCGCAAGCTCGTCGAGGCCGAGCATCGCACACAGCTTGGCGAACTGCCGATCGTTGCCGACCGCGACGATGATGTCCCCGTCCGCGCAGGCAAATCCCTGATAGGGGACGAGATTGGCGTGGCCATTGCCCATCCGCTTGGGCACTTCGCCAGTCGCCATATAGTTGAGCGCCTGGTTGGCGAGCACGCCGACCTGTGAATCGAGCAGCGCCATGTCGATGTGCGCGCCGACGCCCGTCTCGTCGCGGCGGCGGAGCGCTGCCAGGATCGCGACGCTCGCATAGAGGCCGGTGAACAGGTCGGCATAGGCGATTCCCGCCTTTTGCGGTGCGCCGTCGGGTTCGCCGGTCAGCGACATCGCGCCGCCGATCGCCTGGATGATGAAGTCGTAGCCCGCGCGCGGCGCATAGGGGCCGGTCTGGCCGAAGCCGGTGATCGAGCAGGTGACGATCCGCGGATTGACCGCCGACAGCCCGGCGTGATCGAGGCCGTATCTGGCGAGCGCGCCGACCTTGAAATTCTCGATCACGACATCGGATGTCGCTGCGAGCGCGCGCACTTCGGCCTGGCCTTCGGGTGACGCGATGTCGATCGCGATCGAGCGCTTGCCGCGGTTGCAGGCATGGAAATAGGCGGCGTCGAGCGACCCGCCTTGGCGGTCGGTGAGGAAGGGCGGTCCCCAATGGCGCGTGTCGTCGCCCTCGTGCGGCCGCTCGACCTTTATGACATCGGCGCCGAGATCGGCGAGCAATTGCCCCGCCCACGGCCCCGCGAGGATGCGCGCGAGTTCGAGCACGCGGATGCCCTCCAGCGGGCGCGCCGTCATCCGTCGTGCTCCGGCGAAGGCCGGAGCGTAGTGAAGCACGCGCTACGTCCGCCACCCAACGCTCCGGCCTTCGCCGGAGCACAGGAGTGTAGATGCCTCAAAACGCCGACAGCCCCGTGATCGCGCGCCCCAGAATCAGCCCGTGGATGTCGTGCGTGCCCTCATAGGTGTTGACCGTCTCGAGGTTGGCGGCATGGCGGATGACGTGGAATTCCGCCGAGATGCCGTTGCCGCCGTGCATGTCGCGCGCGACGCGCGCGATCGCGAGCGCCTTGCCGCAATTGTTGCGCTTGGCGAGCGAGATCAGGTCGGGCTGGAGCACGCCGTCCTCCATCCGCCGCCCGATCCGCAGCGACGCCTGCAGCCCCAGCCCGATCTCGGTCAGCATGTCGGCGAGCTTGAGCTGGACGAGCTGCTTGGAGGCGAGCGGCACGCCGAACTGCTTACGATCGAGCGTGTAGGAGCGCGCGGCGTGATAGCAGGCTTCCGCCGCGCCCATCGCGCCCCAGCCGATGCCGTAGCGCGCGCGGTTGAGGCAGCCGAATGGACCCTTGAGGCCCTGCACGTTGGGGAGCAGTGCATCCTCGCCGACTTCGACGCCGTCGAGCACGATCTCGCCGGTGATCGACGCGCGCAGCGACAGCTTGCCCTCGATCTTGGGGGTCGAGAACCCTTTCATGCCGCGCTCGACGACGAAGCCGCGGATCGCGCCGCCATGCGCGTCGGACTTGGCCCACACCACCGCGAGATCGGCGATCGGCGAGTTGGTGATCCACATCTTGGCGCCGTCGAGCTTGTAGCCGCCATCGATCTTCGTCGCCTTGGCGCGCATCCCCGCCGGATCCGACCCGGCATCGGGCTCGGTCAGCCCGAAGCAGCCGACCCATTCGCCGCTCGCCAGCTTGGGGAGGTATTTACGGCGCTGTTCCTCCGATCCGTAGGCGTAGATCGGGTGCATCACGAGGCTCGACTGCACGCTCATCGCCGAGCGATAGCCCGAATCGACGCGCTCGACCTCGCGCGCGATCAACCCGTAGGCGACGTAGCCGAGCCCCGCGCCGCCATATTCGGGCGGTATCGTCGCGCCGAGCAGCCCGAGTTCGCCCATCTCGGTCATGATCTCGCGGTCGAAGCGCTCGTCGAGATAGGCCGACGTCACGCGCGGCAGCAGTCTGTCCTGCGCATAGGCGTGCGCGGTATCGCGGACAAGCCGCTCCTCGTCGGTGAGCTGATCGGAAAGATCGAAAGGGTCCGCCCAGTCGAGCGGGGAGGGGGTGAGTTCGGCCATGACATCCTCGGTTGTTTGCCGAAGGCAAAGACCGTTCCGAACGACTTGGCAACCCCTGGAAGGGTTTAGGCGCGACCGACCTCGCGCAGCCAGCCGAGCTCGTGCGCGCCGAGCCGGCGATGGAAGGCGAGACCGAAGAATTTCTCGTTGAGCCAGGCGATCGTGGCGACCACCTCGATCCGGCCCGCGCTCATCACGATCTCCTCGCCGGGACGATAGTCGCGCGCATCCGCCTCGAGCATCGCGCCGCCGGCCGAGACGTCGAGCAGTGCCGCCGCCAGGGTCGGCATGCGATAGGCGCGCACCGTCGCATCGACGAGCACGTCGTGGCGATCGTCGACACGACGCTCCCGCCCGGATGATTGCTGCATCGTCGCCGTCATCGCCACTCCTCCGCTGATAGGGAAGGCAGTGTAGCGGGGCCATGGCTAACGGCCCGTTAAGCGTGGCGGGCGGGGTGGGATTCGAACCCACGGTGAGCGCAAACCCACGACGGTTTTCAAGACCGTTGCCTTAAACCACTCGGCCACCCGCCCTCCGGCGTGGTCCGCTTATCGCGCGCGCGCCGCGAAGTGCAAGCCGGGCGACGAAGCGGACAGAAAGATAGGCTGACGGCCACCCCCGGCTATGCGACAAGCGCGCAACGGAGGTGGCTGTTGCGGACGACGATACGGATCTGGGGAACGGCCGCGGCACTGGCGATCGCGGCGCTGTCGCCGTTCGGCGCGCTCGACGGCGGATCGCTGGCGGGCGCGCAGGAGGCGACGAGCGGCGACGAGGCGGCGTTCCAGGCCTATCTGCAGGGCTTCCGCGGTCGTGCGCTGGCGCAGGGCGTGTCGGCGCGCACGCTCGACCAGGTGCTGCCGACGCTGACCTTCAACCCGCGCGTCGTGCAGCTCGATTCGGCGCAGCCCGGGGGCGCGGTCAACGGGCCGGCATCCGCCTCGCCAAGCTTCGCGCCCTATCGCGCCAAGCATGTCGGCGCCGAGCTGATCGCGCGGGGCCGTGCCGCCTATGCCGCGCAGCGGTATAATTTGCGGCGAGTCGAGGCCGAGACCGGCGTGCCCGAATCGATCATGGTCGCGATCTGGGGGCAGGAGACCAATTACGGCGGCTATACCGGCGATTTCGACCTGCCGCGCTCGCTCGCCTCGCTCGCCTATGAGGGCCGGCGGCGACCGCTGTTCGAAAGCGAGCTGATCGCGACGCTGCAGATGATCGATCGCGGCATCCCGCGCAGCCAGCTCAAGGGCAGCTGGGCGGGGGCGACCGGCTATCCGCAGTTCATGCCGTCCGCCTATCTGCGCCTCGCGCGCGACGGCGACGGCGACGGCCGCGCCGACATCTGGACCGATCCGGCGGACGCGCTCGCCTCGATCGGCAATTATCTGGTCAACGCAGGCTGGCGCGCGGGCGAACCGTGGGCGATCACCGTCTCGGTGCCGTCGTCGCTCGATCGCAGCGGGGTCGCCACCCGAATGGTCGGGCCGCGCTGCCCGCGCGTCCATGCGCGCCACAGCCGCTGGCTGAGCGTGCGCGAGTGGCGTGCGCTGGGCGTCACGCAGATCGCCGGGCCTTCGGTGTCGGACGACGAACTGGCGACGCTGCTCGAGCCCGATGGTCCGGGTGCCACCGCCTACCTCACCTTCGGCAATTACCGGGCGATCCTCGATTACAACTGCTCCAATTTCTATGCGCTCTCGGTGGGCCTGCTCGCCAATGCGGTTGCGGGCTGAAAAGCCCGTGCGCGGCGTAAGTCCAAAGATCCTCCCCTTTCAGGGGAGGGGGACCGCTCGCGCAGCGAGTGGTGGAGGGGTTTCCGACCTCGGACGCGGGCGCCCAACAGATAGGTGGTCTACCCCTCCACCACCCTTCGGGCGGTCCCCCTCCCCCTCCGGGGGAGGATGGCTTGCCGTATCCGTTGCATTGTTACTCGCCGGCTGCGGCGGTGGCGGCCTGCACCGGCTCGTGCCCGACAGCCCGGTCAAGCTGGGGCGGCCCTATACGGTAGCGGGCCGCACCTATGTGCCGACCGACGATCCGAACTACGACCAGATCGGCGAGGCGAGCTGGTACGGCAATGCCGAGCAGGGCCGCCACACCGCCAGCGGCGAGACCTTCTACCGCCAGCGGCCGAGTGCTGCACATAAGACGCTACCCTTGCCCTCCTATGTCGAGGTGACGCGGCTCGATACCGGGCGGCGCATCCTGGTGCGCGTCAACGATCGCGGGCCGTTCGCGCGCGACCGCATCCTCGATCTCAGCCAGGAGGCGGCGAAGGAACTCGACATCGATCGGGTAGGCCGCGCGATGGTGCGCGTGCGTCGCGTCAACCCCAAGGCGCGCGACCATGAAAAACTGCGCCGCGGCTATCCGGTCGAGCTCGCCTCGGTGACACCGACCGCGACGCCGCCACGCGTCGGGCGGATCGCGCCGTCGATGGCGGGGACGGTGCAGCAGGCCTACGCGCCGCGGCCGCAGCCGATGCCCGCCGCTCCTGCGCCGCCAATGCTCCCGCCCGTCGCGGGTCGGCAGATCCTCATCGCCTCGCCAGCCGACCCCGATGCCGCCGACGCGGTCGCGACCGCACTCGCCGACGAAGGCGCACGCGTCGTCGCGACGGGCGGAGGCTACCGCGTGGTGACCGGACCCTATATCGACGACGCGGCCTTCTCGGCAGCGCTGGCACGATTGCGAACGCGCGGCTATCAGGGGGCAACCGCCTTCGATCCCTCCACTATCCAAGCCCCGAACGGACCATCGCTGCCATGAAGCCTGCCCAGTTTGCCATAGCGTCCGTCGCCACTCTCGCCCTGGCCCAGGCCTCGATCGCAGCCGCGCCGCCGTTCGATACGTCGGCCCCCGTTGCCTTCATGCAGGACATGAATTCGGGCGCGATCCTCTATTCCAAGCAGCCCGATTTCCAGATGCCGCCGGCGTCGCTCGCCAAGATGATGACGGTCTATGTGACCTTCAGCCTGATCAAGTCCGGCCAGCTCAAGCTCGACCAGAAGTTCACGATGCAGCCCGAGACGTGGAAGAAGTGGCATGCGCAGGGCTCGACGATGTTCATCGGCGTGAACGAGCAGGTTTCCGTCGCCGATCTGCTGTCGGGGATCATCACGCTAAGCGGCAACGACGCGTGCATCGTGATGGCCGAGGGCATCGCGGGCACCGAACCGGCGTTCGTGGCGCTGATGAACCAGCAGGCCGAGAAGCTCGGCATGACGCGCTCGCATTTCGGCACCGCCAACGGCTGGCCCGACAATGACGTCACCCACGTCACCGCGCGCGATCTCGCGACGCTGGCGGAGGCGACGATCCGCGAGTTCCCCGATCTCTACAAGACCTTCTATTCCAAGCCCAATTTCACCTGGGGCAAGACGATGGGCGGTAGCGCGATCAGCCAGGAGAATCGCGATCCGCTGCTCGGCAAGGTGCAGGGCGCCGACGGGCTCAAGACCGGGCATACCGACGAAGCCGGCTACGGCTTCACGGGTTCGGCAGAGCAGGGCGGCCACCGCTTAGTTGCGGTGATGGCCGGCATGAAGAGCTTCGGCGAGCGCGCGCAGCAGGCGATCGCGTTCATGAACTGGGGCTTCGCCTCGTGGCGCCTCAAGCCGCTCTACGCGCAGGGCAAGCGCGTCGATGTGGCCCAAGTGCAGGGCGGCGCGCAATCGACCGTCGGGCTGGTCGCGCCGCGCGACCTCGCGATCACCGTGCCGCTCAGCGTCGGCGGCATCCTCGGCGCCAATTCGCCGAGCGCGCCGCCACCGATGAAGGTGGTCTATGACGGACCGATCAAGGCACCGATCGCGGCGGGCCAGCACATCGCCGATCTCGTCGTCTCGCCGCCCGGGCAGGACCCGCAGACGCTGCCGCTCGTCGCCGAGACCGAGGTCAAGGAAGCGGGCTTCTTCGGCCGCATCTGGGCGTCGATCAAGGCGCTGTTCAGCTGGTTGTGAGCGGGACGAAATGATGGCGCGCGGACGCTTCATCGCGCTGGAGGGCGGCGAGGGCGTCGGCAAGTCGACCCAGCTTCGCGCGCTCGCGGCGGCACTGCGGTCGCGCGGCCATGACGTCGTCGAGACGCGCGAGCCCGGCGGCAGCGAAGGGGCGGAGGCGATCCGCCGGCTGCTGCTCGAGGGTGCTGCCGATCGCTGGACACCGGGGGCGGAGGCGCTGCTGTTCGCCGCGGCGCGCGCGGATCATGTCGCGAAAACGATCCGGCCCGCGCTGGAGGCGGGGCGGTGGGTGCTGACCGATCGCTTTCTCGACAGCTCGCTCGCCTATCAGGGCGGCGCCGAGGGCGTGTCGGTGGAGCAGTTGCTGGCGCTGCATGCGGTCGGCTCGGGCGGCCTGCTGCCCGATCGCACGCTGCTGCTCACCTTGCCAGCGGACGAAGCGATGCGGCGGGCGGAAGCGCGCGATCGCGGCGGTGCGGATCGCATCGGCGGGCGCGATCCGGCTTTTCACGCGCGCGTCGCGGCGGCGTTCGCATCGCTGGCGAGCGGCGAGGCGGATCGCTTCCGGTCGGTCGACGCGCTGGGCGATGCGGATACGGTGACCGAACGGCTGCTGGCGGCGCTGGAGGGCTTGTGACTGCCCCCCTCTTCGTTCGTCCCGAGCGCAGTCGAGGGACCGGCTACGAGCGCCGCGTTTGCGTCACGTACCTCGACTCCGCTCGGCACGAACGGAGGAGGAGATGATCCTCCACGGCCACGCCGGCCCCACCGCCGCCTTCCTCGACGCGCGCGCTTCGGGGCGGATGCACCATGCCTGGCTGCTCACCGGCCCCCAAGGGGTCGGCAAGGGCAGCTTTGCGCGCGCCGCGGCGCTGCGCCTGCTTGCCGACGCGGCCGGCCCACGCGTCGATCTGCCCGGCATCGAGACCCCGCCCGACCACGGCATCGTCAAGCTGTGGGAGGCGGGCAGTCATCCCGACATCATGCTGCTCGACCGGCTGTACCGCGAGAAGACCAAGGATTTCGCGCGCTCGATCACCGTCGATCAGGTGCGCGGGCTGTCGCGGCTGTTCGCGACCTCGCCGAGTTTTTCGCCCGTCCGCATCGTCATCGTCGATGCTGCCGACGACATGGAGCGCTCCGGCGCCAACGCGCTGCTCAAGCTGCTCGAGGAGCCGCCCGCCGACGCGATCTTCCTGCTCGTCAGTCATGCGCCCGCGCGGCTGCTGCCGACGATCCGCTCGCGCTGCCGCGTGCTGCGCTTTGATCCGCTGGGGCAGGCCGACATGGTCGCCGCGCTCTCGCAGGCGATGCCCGATATCGGCCCCCAGGAGATCGAGACGCTGGCCGCGATCGGCGACGGCGCGCCGGGCAAGGCGATCCGCTACGCCGGGCTCGACGTCGCGGGGCTCGACCGCGCGATCGAATCGATCGTCCGCTCGGGCGACGCCGACAATGCCGAACGCGCCGCGCTCGCCCGCTCGCTCGCGCTGAAAGCCGCGCAGCCGCGCTACGAGGCGTTTCTCGAGCGTCTGCCCACGCGCATCGCCGCGGAGGCGCGTCATCGCGCCGGCCAGCCGCTTGCCGATGCGGTGCAGGCGTGGGAGAAGGCTCGCGCCCTGGCCGGGAGCGCGGTGCGCCTCTCGCTCGATCCCCAGACGACCGTCTTCGAGCTTGCCGGGCTGCTCGCGTCGCTCCACCAGACCACAGGCCAAATCATGGATTTCTCCGCCCGCCGATGACCGACAAACCCTATTACATCACCACCGCGATCAGCTATCCCAACGGCCGCCCGCACGTCGGCCACGCCTATGAGGCGATCGCCACCGACGCGATCGCACGCTGGAAACGGCTAGAGGGCCGCGAGGTGCGCTTCCTCACCGGCACCGACGAGCACGGCCTCAAGATGACGCAGGCCGCGCGCGACCGCGGCACGACGCCGCGCGCGCTTGCCGACGAGATGTCAAGCACGTTCAAGGCGATGGATGATGCCTTGAACATCTCCTACGATCGCTTCATCCGCACCACCGACGAGGATCACTACGCCGCCAGCGCCGCGATCTGGCAGGCGATGCAGGCCAAGGGCGACATCTACCTCGGCCGCTACGAAGGCTGGTACTCGGTCCGCGACGAGGCTTTCTACGGCGAGGACGAGCTCGTCGACAGCGAGGATGGCAAGCGTTCGCCGCAGGGCACGCCGGTCGAATGGACCGTCGAGGAAAGCTGGTTCTTCAGGCTCTCCGCCTATCAGGACCGGCTGCTCGCGCATTACGAGGCCACACCCGACTTCATCCTGCCCGAAGGTCGCCGCAACGAGGTGGCGAGCTTCGTCAAAGGCGGCCTCACCGATTTGTCGATCTCGCGCACCAGCTTCGATTGGGGCGTGCCCGTGCCCGACGCACCGGGTCACGTCATGTACGTCTGGGTCGACGCGCTGACCAATTATCTGACCGGCGCGGGCTATCCGGGCGACGCGTCGACATGGTGGCCCGCCGACCTCCACGTCATCGGCAAGGACATCGTCCGCTTCCACGCGGTCTACTGGCCCGCCTTCCTGATGTCGGCGGACCTGCCGCTGCCCAAGCGCGTGTTCGGGCATGGCTTCCTGCTCCACCGCGGCGAGAAGATGTCCAAGTCGACGGGCAATGTCGCCGATCCGCTCGAACTCGCCGACCGCTACGGCGTCGATGCGCTGCGCTACTTCCTGTTGCGCGAGGTCAGCTTCGGACAGGACGGCAGCTATTCGGCCGAAGCCATTGTAACCCGGGTCAATGCGGATCTTGCCAACGGTCTGGGAAACCTCGCGCAGCGCTCGCTGTCGATGATCGCCAAGCAATGCGGCGGCGTGCTGCCGGGGCTGGGCGACGAACCCGCGCCGCTGCTCCCCGCGACGCTGCTGCCGCGCCTGCAGGAGGCGATGGACGAACTCGCGCTGCACCGGATGCTCGAGATCGTCTGGGAAGGCGTCGGCGAGGCCAATCGCTATTTCGCCGACGCCGCACCCTGGGCGCTGCGCAAGACCGACCCCGCAAGGGCCGACGCGATCCTCTTCTGGACTGCCGAGACGGTACGGCAGCTCGCGATCCTCGTGCGCTGGGCGATTCCGGCGTCGGCGGATAAATTGCTCGACCAGCTTGGCGTGGCCGACGACGCACGCGATTTCGCGGCGCTCGATGTGCCGCTGGTGGCGGGAACGACGCTGCCCGCGCCCGCCGGTGTGTTCCCGCGGCTGGACGCACCGGCGGACGAATAGGGACAGGTGCTCCTGCGCAGGCAGGAGCCCAGGGTTTCAGGCGTTGCGCGTGCGACTCTGGGCTCCTGCTTTCGCAGGAGCACGGTTTCCTTTCCGGTACACTAGCCCTATCTGCCGGCGATGCTCGTCGACAGCCATTGCCACCTCAACTACCCCAAGCTCGTCGAGCGCCAGCGCGAAGTGCTCGCCACTGCGCGTGCTGCGGGCGTGACGACGATGCTCAACATTTCGACGCGCGAGAGCGAGTGGGCAGACATCGTCGCGACCGCGGAACGTGAACCCGACGTCTGGGCGTCGATCGGCATCCACCCGCACGAGGCCGATGCGCATCCTGACGTCGATACCGCCAAGCTCGTCGCCGCCGCGAGCCACCCGCGGGTGGTCGCGATCGGCGAGACCGGGCTCGACTATTTTTACGACCATAGCGACCGCGCCCGCCAGCAGGCGAGTTTTCGCGCGCACATCGCGGCCGCCCGCGAGACCGCGCTGCCGCTGATCATCCACACGCGCGATGCCGAGGCGGACACCTATTCGATCCTCGCCGAGGAGAAGGGCCGGGGCGATTTTCCCGCGCTGATTCACTGCTTCACCGCCAGCGCGGACTTTGCCGACAAGGTGCTGGCGCTGGGCTTAAGCATCTCGATCTCGGGCATCGTCACCTTCAAGAACGCCAAGGACTTGCAGGCTACCGCCGCGACGATCCCCGCCGACCGCTTGCTGATCGAGACCGATTCGCCCTTCCTCGCGCCCGTCCCGCACCGCGGCAAGCCGTGCGAGCCCGCCTTCGTCGCCGACACCGCGCGGTTTCTGGCGACGCTGCGCGGCGAACCCGTCGAACAGCTGATGCAAAGCACCGCCGACAACTTCTTCACCTTGTTCACGAAAGCACGCGCATGAGAATCCGGTTGCTGGGGGCGGGCACCTCGTCGGGCGTGCCGCGGATCGGCAATGATTGGGGCCAGTGCGACCCCAACGAACCCAAGAACCGCCGCCGTCGCGCCTCGATCATCGTCGAGACCGACGAGACGCGTATCCTCGTCGACACCTCGCCCGACCTGCGCGAGCAATTGCTCGATGCGCAGGCGAGCCGCTTCGACGCGGTGATCTGGACGCACGATCATGCCGACCATACCCACGGCATCGACGATCTGCGCCAGATCGTCATCCTCAACCGCGCCGCGGTCGAAGGCTATGCGCGCCCCGCGACGCTCAAGTCGGTCAGCGAGCGCTTCTATTATGCGTTCGAGGGCAAGGACGGCTATCCGCCGACCGTCAAGGGTCATGATCTTCCCGACGATCTGATGATCGGCGACATCCGGGTGAGGGTGGTCGACCAGCCGCACGGCGCGATTACCTCGGCGGGGCTGCGCTTCGACTGGAACGGCTATTCCGCCGCCTATGCCACCGATTTCAACGCACTGACCGACGACATGGCCGCGCTATATAAGGGCGTCGACGTCTGGATCCTGGATGCGCTGCGTCGCAAGCCGCATCCCACGCATCCGAGTCTCGACAAGGCGCTGGGCTGGATCGGCCGCCTCAAGCCCGATCTCGCGGTGCTGATGCACATGGACAACAGCATGGACTACCGCATGCTCGAGGCCGAGCTGCCCGACGGCGTCGTGCCAGGCTATGACGGCATGGAGCTCGATTTCGCCTGAGCGAACGCGAGACCCGAGCTAGCGCGAGAATATGATGAGTGGAGGCCCGAGCCGGAATCGAACCGGCGTGCGAGGATTTGCAGTCCTCTACGTAACCACTCCGCCATCGGGCCGAGAGCGGCGCCAATGCGACGCGGCGGGGCGCGTGTCAACCGGCCGACCGCGCGCTGTCGGTGGCGCCCGATCATCCTGAGCCGCCGATGTCGTCCGCCGTTGCGGCGATGCCGCCGACATCCTAGAGATTTCGCGATGCAGATAGTGTATTGTCAAACTAACACAGTTATGCGAGGTCAGCGGTCATGAGCGAACAGGATTTCGATCGGCTTCGGCGCGCCATGGTGTCGAACCAGCTGCGCCCCAGCCTGGTGACCAATGTCGCCGTGCTTTCGGCGATGGACAGCGTAGCGCGTGAGCGCTTCGTCGGCGAAGGGCAGGGCGCGCTCGCCTATCGCGACACGATCGTTCCGCTCGGCGTCGGGCGCGGGCTCAACCCACCGATCGCGACCGGCCGGCTGCTCGATGCCGCCGATCCACTGCCCGGCGAGCGCGTGCTGCTGATTGGCGCGGCGACCGGCTATGTCGCTGCGCTGTTCGCGGCGCTCGACTGCGTCGTCACCGCGCTCGACGAGGCGTCGCTGATCGACAGGGCGAAGGCTGCGCTCGGCGATGCGCCGGGGATCACGCTGGTCGCGGGCGAGCTGGCGGCGGGCGTGCCGGCCGGTGCGCCCTACGACATCGTCTACATCGACGGCGCGATCGACGACGTCCCGCTCGCGCTGATCGAGCAACTCGTCGAGGACGGCCGCCTCGTCACCGCGATTCTCGAGCGCGGCGTCAGCCGGCTTGCGATCGGGCGGCGCGCGGGGAGCAGCGTGGGGCTGCGATGCTTCGCCGACGTGGACACCGCACCGTTGCCCGGCTTCGCGGCCGCGCCGGCATTTACCTTCTAGCATCGGCCCGGGGGGGAATATGCGACGGTCAGGAATAACAGCCGGGGCGGCGATGGCGGCGCTCGTCGCGGGGCTGCTCGCGCCGACGGGCGCGGGTGCCACGACGCTGACCGAGGCGATGGTCGCGGCATATGGCGACAACCCGACGCTTACCGGCGAGCGCGCACAGCTCCGCGCCACCGACGAGCAGGCCGCGATCGTGCGTGCGGAGGGGCGCCCGACGCTCGGCGCGACCGTCACCTATACGCAGGGGCTCAACGGCCTGCGCGCGCAGCAGGAGTTCAACCGCTTCCTCAGCGCCGGTGCGCAGCTCAGCGTGCCCGTCTTCCAGGGCGGTCGCGTCCGCAACGCGACGCACGCCGCCGACGCGCGCGTCGATTCGGGGCGCGAGTCGCTGCGCGCGACCGAGGGCAACGTCTTCGTCGATGTCGTCTCGGCCTATATGGATGTGCTGCGCGATCGTGCGATCGTCCAGCTCGACATCAACAACGTCAAGGTGTTGCAGACCAATCTTGACTCGACCAACGACCAGTTCCAGGCGGGCAGCCTGACGCGTACCGACGTCGCGCAGTCGCGCGCGCGGCTCGAGGACGGCAATGCGCAGTTGACCACCGCGCGCTCCAATCTCGTCAACAGCGAGGAAAATTACCGCCGCGTCATCGGCAGCAGCGCGGGCATGCTCGACCAGCCGCCGCCGCTTCCCGTGCTGCCCGAGAATCCCGATCGCGCGGAAGATACCGCGATCGCCAACAATCCCAACATCGTCGCCGCGCTCGCCGCGGTGAAGGCGGCACATTTCGACGTCGAGACGGCACGCGCGAGCCGGATGCCGACGATCTCGGCGACCGCGAGCAATTCCTATGTCCGCGATACCGATGCGAGCGGCGCACTGGCCGGCCAGCATCTGATCGGCGACGCGTCACAGGCGGGCGTGACGCTCACCGTGCCCTTGTACCAAGGCGGCCTGCCCGGCGCCGAGGTGCGGCAGGAACAGGCGTTCGAATCGGCGGCGATCGAGAACCAGACCGCGACCGAACGCCAGGTCGTCGCCACCGTCCGCGCCGCGTTCTCGAGCTACCAGGCCTCGGTCGAGGTGATCCGGTCGAGCGAGGAGGCGCTCAAGGCCAACACGCTCGCGCTCGAGGGTGTGCGCGCCGAGCAGGGCGCGGGATTGCGCCAGGTGCTCGACACGCTCAACGCCGAGCAGGAGAAATTGGGGAGCGAGGTCACGCTCGTCTCCGCGCAGCACGATGCCTATGTGGCGGGCTTCGCGCTGCTCAACGCGATGGGGCTGGTCGACTACAAGCATCTTGGGCTGACCGGCGGCGCGCTCTACGATCCGACGATGAACTATCGCCATGCCATCCACGACATCAACGACTGGTCGGAGAATCCGCAGCCCGTGGCGATCGCAAAACCCACCTACGGGCCGCAGCTGATCCCCGAAAATACCCCGGTGACACCGGCGACGAACTAGGCGACACTGGCGCTATGGGGCAGCTTAACCACGAACCGTCGATGGAAGACATACTCGCTTCCATCAAGCGCATCATCGCCGAGGACAGCGAGGCGGTCGGCGCCAAGACGCCGAAGGCGCGCCGCGAGGCGATGGCCGCCGTCGTCAGCGCGCGACCGGCGCCTGTCGAGGACGAGGCGGAACCCGAAGCCGTCGCCGAAATGGCCGTGGCGCCCGCGCCTGAACCGCCCGAAAACCCTGACGTACTGGAGCTGACCAGCCCGATGCCGGAAGCCGACACCATCCCCGCGGTCGCTGCGAAAGCCCCTGCGCCCGCGGGCGTCTCCGCCACCGACAGCCTGCTGTCGTCGCCCGCGGCGCAGGCGAGCCGCAACGCGTTCGCCGCACTCGGCCAATTGCAGGTGCGCGCCGAGGAAGGCGCGCCCAACACGCTCGACGGGCTCGTTGCCGACCTGCTCAAGCCGATGCTGCGCGAATGGCTCGACCGCGAGCTGCCCGCGATGGTCGAACGGCTGGTCTCGGCCGAGGTCGCACGGTTGAGCGGCCGCGGCTGAACCAGCTTCCCCTCCCTGGAAGGGAGGGGTTAGGGGTGGGTTGGTCTCCGGATCGACGCTACGCCTGCCCCAAGCGAACCCACCCCCGTCCCCTCCCTTTCAGGGAGGGGAGTTATACGTCGCCCCGCTTGGCATTCCCCCCGCGCCCCTGCTAGGCGGGCGGCGCCATGACCGAGCTCCCCAAAACCTTCGACCCCGCCGCCATCGAGGCGCATTGGTATCCGCATTGGGAGCAGGGTGGCCTGTTCCACCCGCCCCGCGAGGGCGCCGAACCCTTCACCATCGTCATCCCGCCGCCCAACGTCACGGGCTCGCTGCACATCGGCCACGCGCTCGACGCGACGCTGCAGGACATCCTGGTCCGCCACGCTCGCTTGAAGGGCAAGGATGCGCTGTGGGTGGTCGGCACCGATCACGCGGGCATCGCGACGCAGATGGTCGTCGAGCGCAACCTCAACTCGCAGGGCGTCAAGCGCACCGACATGAGCCGCGAGGCGTTCGTCGAGCATGTCTGGGAGTGGAAGGCGCAGTCCGGCGGCACGATCACCCGCCAGCTGCGCAGGCTCGGCGCCTCGTGCGACTGGGCGAACGAGCGCTTCACGATGGACGCGGGCTTTTCCAAGGCGGTGGTCCACGTCTTCGTCAAACTCTATGAGGAAGGGCTGCTCTACCGCGACAAGCGACTGGTCAATTGGGACCCGGGGCTGAAGACCGCGATCTCCGATCTCGAGGTCGAGACGCGCGAGGTGAAGGGGAGCTTCTGGCATCTGCGCTATCCGCTCGAGGACGGGTCGGGCGACATCATGGTCGCCACCACGCGGCCCGAGACGCTGCTCGCCGACATGGCGGTCGCGGTGAACCCCTCCGACGAGCGCTATGCGCATCTGGTCGGCAAGCGCGTGCGGCTGCCGATCACCGGGCGGCTGATCCCGATCGTCGCCGACGACCATGCCGATCCCGAGCTGGGTTCGGGCGCGGTGAAGATCACGCCGGGGCACGATTTCAACGATTTCGAGGTCGGCAGGCGGGCAGGGATCGCGGCGGCCGACATGCTCAACATGCTCGATGCCGAGGCGAAGGTCGCGCAGACGGCCGACGGGCTGATCCCCGCCGACCTGCTCGGGCTCGATCGCTTCGAGGCGCGACTGCTCATCGTCGCGCGGCTCAAGGCCGAGGGTGTCCTCGTGCCGCATGTCGACAAGGAGGGCGTCGAGCACGACGCCGAGCCGCGCACGATCGCGACGCCTTACGGCGACCGCTCGGGCGCGGTGATCGAGCCGTGGCTGACCGACCAATGGTATGTCGACGCCAAGACGCTCGCCCAGCCCGCGATCGACGCGGGGCGCGACGGCCGGATCAAGATCGTGCCCGAGACCTGGGCGAAGACCTGGTTCAACTGGCTGGAGAACATACAGCCGTGGTGCGTCAGCCGGCAGCTGTGGTGGGGGCACCGGATTCCGGCTTGGTTCGACGAGGACGGCAAGGTGTTCGTCGCCGAGACCGAGGAGCAGGCGCAGGCACTGGCCGGTGCGGACCGATTGCTGACGCGCGACGAAGACGTGCTCGACACCTGGTTCTCTTCCGCGCTGTGGCCGTTCGCGACGCTCGGCTGGCCGGACGCGGTCGAGGGCGCTCCAAATACTCCGTTCGTCCTGAGCGAAGTCGAAGGACATGCTGCAAACGCAGCATCCGAAACACGCACTTCGACTGCGCTCAGTGCGAACGGGGTGGGGGCGGGCGCCACCCTCCCTCCGTTCGTCCCGAGCGAAGTCGAGGGACCGGCTCCAAGCGCGGCGCTTACGGCAGGTGCCTCGACTTCGCTCGGCACGAACGGGGCGGGGGGCGGTACGCGTCGCCTGCTCGGCGGGCGCTATCCCAACGACATCCTGATTTCCGGCTTCGACATCCTGTTCTTCTGGGATGCGCGGATGGCGATGCAGGGCTTGCATTTTTTAAAAGAAGTGCCGTTCAAGACGCTGTATCTGCACGGACTCGTCCGCGATGCGACCGGCGCCAAGATGTCGAAGTCGAAGGGCAATACGGTCGATCCGCTAGGCCTGATCGATCGCTACGGCGCCGACGCGCTGCGCTTCACCATGGCGGCGATGGAGAGCCAGGGGCGCGACATCAAGCTCGATGAGAAGCGCGTCGAGGGATATCGCAACTTCGCCACCAAGATCTGGAACGCCGCGCGCTTCCTGCAGTCGAACGGGGTCGTCGCCTCGACGACGCTCGAGCCGCCCGCGGCGGCGCTGCCGGTCAACCGCTGGATCGTCGCCGAGACCGTGGGCTGCGTGCAGGCGCTCGACCTCGTGCTTGCCGACCTGCGCTTCGACGAGGCGGCGAACACGATCTACCAGTTCGTCTGGTCGCGCTTCTGCGACTGGTACATCGAGCTGACCAAGCCCGCCACGACCGACGGCGAACGCGCCCCGGTCGACGAGGAGACCAGGGCGGTCGCGGGCTGGGCGTTCGACCAGATCCTCGTCATGCTCCACCCGTTCATGCCGTTCATCACCGAGGAGCTGTGGCACGCGATGGGGCCGCGCGAGCACGAGCTGATCGTCGCGAAATGGCCGATGGCGGACGCCCGCGCGCTCGATCCCGAGGCGGCGAAGGAGATCGATTGGCTGATCCGGCTGGTGAGCGAGATTCGTGCGGCGCGGTCCGAGCTGAACGTCCGTCCTGGCCTGGAGGTATTTGTCCAACTTCAAACCGGGTCTGACCTCGGCCGCCAACGACTTGAGCGTAACGCCGCGGTGATCGCACGATTAGCGAAGGCGATCTATACGCCATTCATTCACGGAGACATCGAGCACGGTGGGTCGATGCAGGTCGTTGTCGAGAACGATATCTTTGTAATGCCTCTGCAAGGCGTGATCGACATCGCCGTCGAGCGCGCGCGGCTCGCCAAGGGCAAGGCCGCCGCCGAGAAGGAGCGCGACTCGCTTGCCGGGCGGCTCTCCAACGCGAGCTTCGTCGAGCGTGCCAAGCCCGAGGCGATCGACAAGGCGCGCGCCGATCACGCCGACAAAGCGGCCGAGGCCGAGCGGCTGGGGGCGGCGCTGGCGCGGCTGGGCTGAACCACGTTCTTCGTCATCCCGGCGACGGCTGGGATCTCGTGTGGCACGCGCTGCGCCCGCCCCGATGAGATCCCAGCCTTCGCTGGGATGACGAGGGGGCCCCTCTTCCCATCGCATTGCGCACCTCGCTCTCTGCACGCCACGCGACCAATTCCAGTTTCGGGCTGGTCATGTTGGATTTCCCCTGCCACGGTTCCGGCATGGAGCGGAATTGGGGACATCGGTGGCAGCCGCGGGCGGTGTCGACTCCGCGGGAGGCCGATAGCGATACCGGACGTGCCCTAACTTTTGTAACCTTCGAAGCCGTGGGAGCGGCCTGATGGATGCCGAATCGCCCGCGCCCATCAAAGGGCGCCCCGCCGCGCGCGGCGGCCACGACCTGACCAGCGGGCCGATCGCGCGCACGCTGCTGATGTTCGCACTGCCGACGCTTGGAGCGAACATCCTCCAGTCGCTCAACGGATCGATCAACGCGATCTGGGTCGGGCGTTTTCTTGGCGAAAATGCGCTGGCAGCGACCTCCAATGCCAATCTCGTGCTGTTCCTCGCGCTCGCCGCGGTGTTCGGCTTCGGACTCGCCGCGACGATCATCGTCGGCCAGAACATGGGGCGCCGCGACATCGAAGGCGTGCGTCGCGCGATGGGCACCACGGTCGGGCTGTTCGCGGTCGCCTCGGTCGTGGTGGCGGTGATCGGCTATCTCGCTGCGCCCGGCATCCTGCACCTGCTCGCGACGCCGCCCGCATCGGTGCCGCTCGCCGAGGCCTATCTGCGCGTCATCTTCATCGGCATGCCGGGATCGTTCACGCTCGTGGTCATCACCATGGGGATGCGCGGCACCGGCGATTCGATGACGCCGTTCCTGATCATGATCCTCAACGTGATCCTCGACAGCGGATTGAACCCGGTGTTCATCCGCGGGCTGTTCGGCGCGCCGGAGCTCGGCATTGCGGGGTCCGCGACGGCGACTGCGATCGCCGCCTATATCAGCCTCTTCGCGCTGATCGCGATCATCTATGCGCGCGACCTCACGATCCGGCTGCGCGGGCACGAGCTGCGTTGGCTGATCCCCGACGGGGCGCTGGTCAAGGTGATCCTGGTCAAGGGAATCCCGATGGGATTGCAGATGTTCGTGATCTCGTTCGCGGGGCTCGCGCTGATCGGGCTGATCAACCGCGCCGGCGTCGACGTGACCGCCGCCTACGGCGTGGCGTTGCAATTGTGGACCTACATCCAGATGCCCGCGCTCGCGATCGGCGGCGCGGCATCGGCAATGGTGGCGCAGAACATCGGCGCGCGGCGCTGGGATCGCATCGATGCGATCACCAAATGGGGTGTCGGCGTCAACATCGTCATCACCGCCCCCCTGATCGCACTGCTCACGCTGATCGACCGGCCGGTGCTGGGCCTGTTCCTGGGCCACGACAGCCCGGCGCTGCCGATCGCGCAGCATATCAACCTGCTGTCGAGTTGGGCGTTCGTCTTCTTCGGCGTGACGATGGTGATCTTCGGCACGGTACGCGCCAATGGCGCGGTGTTCGCGCCGCTGGTGATCCTCGCCATCTCGCTGGTTCCGATCCGGCTCGGGTTGGTCTTCGCGCTGCTGCCCGTGATCGGGCAGGATGCCCTGTGGTGGTCGGTGCCGATCAGCTCGCTCTGCTCGATGCTGATGGCGGTGGGCTATTACCGCGCGGGCAGCTGGCGCAAGCTGCAAATGACGACGACCAGCCCGCACGAGATCGCGGCCGAAGCGATGGCGGGCTAGCGCGGCGCCGCGATGCGGATCGCGCCGCGTGCGATGCGGGCGGTGACCGGCGTCTTCGCGAGCAGCTCGCCGTCGATCGAGATCGGCAGCGGCGGCACGGTTTGGATGCGGATCGCCTCGCCCGAGAAATCGCGCGTCGTCCGGGTCCGTGCGGGGAGGCGCAAGATGCTCAGGGCCCAGCTCCACACCAGGCTGCGCCGCGTCGCGCCGGTGACGACCTGGACGACGATCCGCCCCGAATCGAGCCGCGCCTCGTCGACCAGATCGACGCCGCCATGATAGGGTCCGTTGGCGATCCGTACCTCGACCGCGCGCATCGTCTCGGCGCCGTCGCCTTCGCCGAGCGTGAGCGAAAAGCTCTTGAAGCGGACAAGCTGCCACGCCGCCCAGACCAGATAGCCCGGCCGCCCGAGCCACGCCTTGAGCCCGTGCGGCACCGTCTCGGCGATCTGCGGCGCGATGCCGATGGTGGCGCAATTGGCGAAATAGTCGCCGTCGATCATGCCGAGATCGATCGTCCGCGCGCGGCCGTTGGCGATGACGTCGACCGCGCCGGGCAGATCGAGCGGAATGCCCAGCGTGCGCGCAAAGCTGTTGGCGGTGCCGAGCGGCAGGATCGCGAAGATCGTCTCGGTGCCGACGACATGGTCGACGCTCGACGAGATCGATCCGTCGCCGCCGCCGACGATGACCATCGGCGCGCCCGCCTCGATCGCGGCTTTGACGCTGTCTGCAAAGCGCTTGGGATCGCGCACCGCATCCGTTCGTACGAGCTGGACGCCCGCCTCGCGCAGCAGCCGGCATGCTTCGTCGAACAGGTGGCGGCCCTTGCGCGACTTCGCGTTGACGATCAGCGCGGCGCGGCGGGGAAGGGCATCGATCACGTCGTCGATAAGGCTCTATGCGGAGACCGCGCGCAAGCCCTACGGAACCGGTTTCTCCGATCGTCGTTCTGTCCGCGTTACGAACGGAACGATAACAGGAGGATCGAATGGGCAAGGGTATCTTATTGTGGTTGATCGGTATTCCAATCCCCGTGATCATCATCCTCTGGCTGATTTTCCGCTGAGCGCAGACCATATCGGCGGGGGAGCATGACCGGTCGCGTCCGCTCCTCCGCCTTCCTGAGGCTGACGCCCGACGGCGAAGCTTCAGGCATCGAGCGGCCGCTGGCGGTCGAGATGCCGGTGGCGATCGAGATCGACGGCATCGGCTATGCGGTGATGATGGCGACCCCCGACGCGCTCGACGATTTCGCGACGGGCTTCTGCCTGTCCGAGCGATTGATCGACGATGCGGAGCAACTGATCGCGGTCGATCCACACAAAGCCGAGCGCGGGCTTCTGCTGCGGCTGACGCTCGCCGCCGAGGTGCGCGACCGCGCGCGCGATCGCGTCCGGCACCGCGTCTCCGAATCCTCGTGCGGATTATGCGGGATCGAGAATCTAGAGCAGGCGCTCCGTCCGCTGCCGATCGTGCGGCCGCCGGGGGAGCCCGTGCGCTATGACGCCATCTTTCGCGCACTTGCGGACCTGCGCAATAATCAGCCGCTCGGTCGCGAGACGGGCGCGGTCCACGCCGCAGCCTATTGCGAGGCGAGCGGTGCGATCGCGCTGGTCCGCGAGGACGTCGGGCGGCACAACGCTTTCGACAAGCTGATCGGCGCGATGGCGCGGGGTCGGATCGGCTGGGGCGGGGGCTTCGCGCTCACCACCGCGCGCCTCTCCTACGAACTGGTCGAGAAGGCGGCGCTGGCCGGCTGCCATACGCTGGTCGCGATCTCGGCGCCGACCAGCCTCGCGGTCGAGCGCGCGGCGGAGGCCGGCATTCGCGTCGTCGCGCTCGCCCGGCCCGATGCGGTGCTGGAAGCGCTGCCGCCAAAGTCCTAGAGCAGGCGGATGACCGCATCCTTCCCCGCGCTCCGCCTGCGTCGTACGCGCATCGCCCCCTGGTCGCGCCGCATGGTCGCCGAGACCGTGCTGACGCCCGCCGACCTGATCTGGCCGCTGTTCGTCACCGAAGGCCACGCCGTCGAGGAGCCGATCGCGACCTTGCCCGGCGTCTCGCGCTGGTCACTCGACGGGATCGCGGCGCGTGCCAGGGAAGCGCGCGATCTCGGCATCCCGTGCATCGCGCTGTTCCCCAACACGCCGCAGCATCTGCGCACCCCCGACGGACGCGAGGCGCTCAACCCCGACAATCTGATCTGCCGGGCGATCAAGGCGATCAAGGATGCCGCGCCCGAGATCGGCGTGCTGACCGACGTCGCGCTCGATCCCTATACCGAGCACGGCCACGACGGGCTGATCGACGAGGCGGGCTATGTGCTCAACGACATCACCAGCACGCTGCTTGTCGAGCAGGCGCTGGTGCAGGCCGATGCCGGCGCCGACATCATCGCGCCGTCGGACATGATGGATGGCCGCGTCGGCGCGATCCGCGCAGCGCTCGAGGCGGGCGGGCACCACAATGTCCAGATCATGGCCTATGCCGCCAAATATGCCTCGGCCTTCTACGGCCCGTTCCGCGATGCAGTCGGATCGAGCGGGCGGCTCAAGGGCGACAAGCGCGGCTACCAGATGGACCATGCTAATGCCGAAGAGGCGTTGCGCGAGGTCGCGATGGATCTGGCCGAAGGCGCCGATACAGTGATGGTCAAGCCGGGCCTGCCCTATCTCGACATCATCCGCCGCGTGAAGGAGCGGTTCGAAGTGCCGGTGTTCGCCTATCAGGTGTCGGGCGAATATGCGATGATCGAGGCCGCCGCCGCCGCCGGCATGGGCGATCGCGACGCGCTGGCGATGGAGACGTTGCTCGCCTTCCGTCGCGCGGGCTGCTCGGGCGTGCTGACCTATTTCGCGCCGCTCGCCGCGCGGCTTCTGGGAACGTGATCGCGGCGTGATCGAGCCATGATCGAAACTGGGAGGCTGATCCTGCGCCAGTGGCACGACAACGATGCGATGGCGATGTACGATCTGGGTCGCGACGCGCGCGTCATGGAATATCTTGGGCCGCTGAAGACGCTGGACGATGCGCAGGCGCTGGTCGCGGGCCAGATCGTCAACCAGTCGCTGTTCGGTCACTGTTTTTGGCCGATCGAACGGCGCGCCGACGGAATGCTCTTGGGCTATTGTGGCTTGAACGTCGTGCCGAACGGCAGTCCGCTCGAGGGCGAAATAGAGATTGGCTGGCTGCTCGCTCCGGCGGTTTGGGGGCAAGGTTATGCGCGCGAGGCCGCGGAAGCGGCGTTGCGCTGGGCGAGGGCGCATCTGGAGAAGCCGCGGATCGTCGGCTTCACCGTTCCTGCCAATCGACGGAGCTGGGGCCTGATGGAACGGCTCGGCATGGTCCGCCGGCCGGAGATGGATTTCGGGCATCCGGATATCCCGCCGGGCGACCCGCTCCACAATCACATCGCCTATTCGATCGATCGGCTCGGCTAGGCGAGATCGAACAGGTCTTCCTTCTTCAGGTCGAGGCGTTCGATCTGCGCCAGCACGCGCGGCCATTCTTCCTTGAGGAAGCGCTCGCGCACCTGTCGCAGCAGCCGCGCCGACGCACCGTCCGCGACGAATGTGCCGACGCCGCGGCGGACCACGACCAGGCCGTCGTCCTGAAAGCTCTGATAGGCCTTGGCGACGGTGAGCGGATTGGCGCCATATTCGCTGGCCAGCCCGCGGACCGACGGCAAGGGGTCGCCGTCGCGATACCGACCTTCGAGGATCGCCTCGGCGATCACCTCACGCAGACGGATATAGACGGGACGATCGTCGCTGCTCATGGCGCCGTACTGTCCTAATACAGCACCGCAGGCAAGCGACTTCGGCTTTACCAGCGTGAGACGATACTATCGTAGGACGGGCGGGGCCGTTCGGACAGCGCGGTACCCGGCGACCCCATGAACAGGAATCCCGCGATGTCCGCCGTCGGATGGCCGAGCGATCCGGCAACCGTCCGCGAATATGCGGCCCAGCCGGTCAGCCAGCTTCCGACGAAGCCTTCGGCATGCGCCGCGACGAGCATCATCATGCAGGCAGCGCCTGCGGACAGGATCTGTTCGGAGACCGGGATCTTCGCCTCGACCGGGGTCGACAGCACGACGACGAGCATCGGCGCCTGCCGCGCGAACTGGTTGATCGCCTCGATATCCGGCCGGTCGGCGGACTCATGCTCGGTCCGCCACGCCTGCTGCAGCATCGCCGCGAACGCGTCGCGCCGATCCGGGTCGACCACCACGAAGCGCCAGGGCGCGAGCTTGCCGTGATCGGGCACGCGTATCGCGGCCGACAGGATGCGCTCGAGCTGCGCGGCATCGGGGCCGGGCGCCACCATGTCGCGCGGCTTGCCCGAGCGGCGGGTGGCAAGCAGGCTGGCGGGCGACTGGAGATCGTTGAACATGCCGGCGCGAATAGCAGCGCTCGGCCGGGGCGTCGACAGCACAGCGAAACACTATCGTTTCGCGGCCCTTGTCGCGCGCGCGGTGGGCGCTAGTTTGGCTGCAACGATCGGCGACGCGAGATGCGTCCCGCCTGCCACGATATTCGGAGCCTCAATGGTCCTTCCCGACGCCGACGCGACCTTCGAACCGTCCACCCCCCATGTCAGCCGCAGCGACGGCCAGACCTGGCTCGGCCACCCTCGCCAGTTGCTGCGGCTGTTCAGCATCGAGATGTGGGAGCGGTTCGGCTTCTACGGCATGCGTGCGGTGCTGGTGATCTACCTCACCAAGCATTTCCTGATGTCCGACCATCAGGCGAACGGGATCGTCGGCGGCTATCTCAGCCTCGCCTTCCTGACGCCGGTGGTCGGCGGCCTGCTCGCCGATCGCTATCTCGGCTCCAAGCGCGCGGTGAAGTTCGGCGCGCTGGTCATGTCGGCGGGCTATCTGCTGATGTGCTTCGGGGGTCCGGCCGCGACGCCCTATGCGACGATCGCAGGTACGCGCTATGCGGTCTCGCAGGCGCCCGCGAGCAGCTTGATGGGGACGAGCGATGCGCCGCAGACGATCGTGGTCGACGGGCAAACGCTCACGATCCACGGCCTGCCGGACGGATCGGTCCAGTTGCTCGGCGGCGGTGGCACGGTCACACGGACGCTGTCGGCCGGTTCGTTCAGCGCGGGCGCCGATCGCTCGCCGGTCAACGAGGCGCTGCTGCTGTTCGCGCTCAGCCTGGTCGTCATCGGCAACGGCTTCTTCAAACCCAACATTTCGACGATCGTCGGCACGCTCTATGCCAAGGGCGATCCGCGCCGCGACGCGGGCTTTACCATCTTCTACGCCGGCATTAATATCGGCTCGATCCTCGGGCAGATATTCTGCCCGCTGTTCGTCGATCTGATCGGCTGGTGGGCGGGATTCCTCGTCCTATCGGTCGTGCTGCTGATCGCCTATGTCGCTACGGCGTTCGATGGCGGGCGGCTCGCCGGCTATGGCGATCCGCCGATGCAGCCGGGGCGCGATCGCGCGCCGCTGATCTATGGTCTGGCGCTGGCGTCGGTCGCGATCTTTTGGCTGATCTTCCACAACGTCGTCAACGCACCCACCGCGGCGGCGGGCAGCGGCTTCATTGGCTACATCGCGGCGACGCCGTTTCTGGGCAAGGTGCTGCTCGCCGTGTTCCTCGTTGCAGTGATCGGCATACCCGTCTGGGCGGCGAAGGTTGGCGACCGGGTCGAGTTCCAGATGATGCTCGCGGCGATCGTCCTGGTCGTGTTCAACGTCACCTTCTGGACGCTGTTCGAACAGGCGGCCTCCTCGATGACGCTGTTCGCCGATCGCAACACCACGCTCGAGCTGTTCGGCTTCTCGATGTCCGCGGCGGCGACGCAGCAGTTCAATCCGATCGTCGTCGTGGTCTTCGCGCCGGTGCTGAGCTGGCTCTGGATCAGCCTGGCGAGGAGGGGCTTGGAGCCCTCGATCCCGGTCAAGTTCGGGCTGGCGCTGATCCTTGTCGGGATCGGCTTCGTGCTGCTCGCCTTCAGTGGGCATTTTGCCGCCGGGCCGGCGTTCCGCATCTCGCTGTGGTGGCTGGCAGCGACCTACTTCCTCCATTCTATCGCGGAGCTGCTGATCTCGCCGGTCGGGCTGTCGATGATCACCAAGCTGTCGATCGCGCGCGTCGTGGGTATGATGATGGGGGTCTGGTTCCTGTCGATCTCGGTCGCCGAATATCTGGCGGGCGCGATCGCACAGGCGGCGTCGGTGCAGACGATCGGCGGGCAGGTGACCAACGCCGAACTCAGCCTGCACACCTATCTGTCGAGCTTCCAGACCGGTGGTCTCTCGACGATCGCGGTGGGCGTCGTGCTGCTCATGCTGACCCCGGTGATCAAGCGGCTGATGCACGGTGTCCGCTAGGGCTGCTCGCGGCCGTCGTCGCGCTGGCGACGGTCGCCGCCGCCGGTCATCCGACGATGGCGGCAGTGTTGCATGCGCTGGTGGCAAAGGACCTACGCGTCGCGGCGATCTCCTATACGCAGACCGCGGCCGTTGATCATTGCCTCATAACGACGTGATCGTCGGGGCCGGTCGTGCAGGACGCCAGCAATACCGCGCCGATCTTTGCCCCGGGATGGCGGCGTTGTACGGCGTGACCGTTCTGCGGACAGTGACCGCGGTCGTCCGGCCGACGCCCCAAAGACGATCGGGGAAAGATCGTGTTGCCTTATGTTAAGGTCGTCGGATTTGTCGCAACTTGTCGGTCCGCCGTTGTTTCTTCACCCAAGCGGATTTTGATGGAGTGGGTCGTGGCAAAGACGGTTGGCAAGGATACGGGCGCGACATCGCAGGCGGTGGCGTTCGAGACGGTGGTCGGCAATGGCGGCGAGACGCACCAGATCGCGGCGGCCGACGGAGAGGTATTGACGACGCAGCAGGGCGTGCCCGTTGCTGACGATCAAAACCAGCTCAAGGTCGGCGAGCGCGGACCTTCGCTGCTCGAGGATTTCCATTTCCGCGAGAAAATCTTTCACTTCGATCATGAGCGGATTCCCGAGCGGGTGGTTCACGCCCGCGGCTTCGGGGCGCATGGCACGTTCACGCTGACCGAATCGCTCGGCGACGTCACCACCGCCAAGGTCTTGTCCGAGGTTGGCGAGAAGACGCCGATGTTCGTCCGCTTCTCGACCGTCGCGGGCAACAAAGGCTCGCCCGATCTGGCGCGCGACGTGCGCGGCTTCGCGATGAAGTTCTACACCAAAGAAGGCAATTGGGACATTGTCGGCAACAACATCCCGGTCTTCTTCATCCAGGATGCGATCAAGTTTCCCGATCTCATCCATGCCGCGAAGCAAGAGCCCGATCGAGGCTTCCCGCAGGCGCAGACCGCGCATGACAATTTCTGGGACTTTATTTCGCTGACCCCCGAATCGATGCACATGATCATGTGGATCATGTCCGATCGCACCATCCCGCGCTCGTTCCGCATGATCGAAGGCTTCGGCGTCCACACCTTCCGGCTGATCGACGCCGACGGCAAGGGCACCTACGTCAAGTTCATCTGGAAGCCCAAGCTCGGCGTACAGTCGGTGTTGTGGAACGAGGCGGTCAAGATCAACGGCGCCGATCCCGATTTCCATCGTCGCGACCTGTGGGACGCGATCACGATGGGCACGCCGCCCGAATGGGAGCTCGGCGTTCAGCTGTTCGACGATGACTTTGCGGACAGTTTCGAATTCGACGTGCTCGATTCGACCAAACTGATCCCCGAGGAGCAGATCCCGGTGAAGGTGATCGGCAGCTTCGTGCTGGACCGCGTCGTCGACAATTTCTTCGCTGAAACCGAGCAGGTCGCCTTCTGCACGCAGAACGTGGTGCCCGGAATCGGCTTCACCAACGATCCGCTGTTGCAGGGCCGCAACTTCTCCTATCTCGATACGCAGCTGAAGCGGCTCGGCAGCCCCAATTTCACGCATATCCCGATCAACGCGCCGCACGTCCCCGTCGCCAATTTCCAGCAGGACGGGCACATGGCGATGCGCAATCCGAAGGGCCGCGCGAATTACGAGCCCAACAGCTGGGCCGGCCCACGCGAAAGCCCGACGACGGGCTACAAGCATTTCGCCGCCGAGGAGACCGGCCGCAAGGCGCAGGTCCGTTCAGCGAGCTTTGCCGACCACTACAGCCAGGCGCGCCAGTTCTTCATCAGCCAGACCGACATCGAGCAGAAGCATATCGGCGACGCGCTGGTGTTCGAGCTGTCCAAGGTCGAGCGGGTCGACATCCGCGAAACGATGGTCGGACATCTGCTCAACATCGACGAGAAGCTAGCGAAGACGGTGGCGACCGGTCTCGGTCTCAAGGGCATGCCGAAGCCTGCCAAGGCTGCGGTGGCGCCGCGCACCGATCTGCCTGCATCCGATGCGCTCAGCATCGCCAAGCAGGCCAAGGGCAGCTTCAAGGGTCGCAAGCTCGGGATTCTCGTTAGCGACGGTGCCGAAGCCGCGATCGTAACCGCGCTCGTCGAGGCGGTGACGGTCGCCAAGGCGGTTTACGAGATCATCACTCCAAAAGTCGCGGGTGCGACGCTCGACGATGGCACGCTGATCGAGGGCAAGCAGAAGATCGATGGCGGACCGTCGGTGCTGTACGATGCGGTGGCGCTGGTGCTTTCGGTCGATGGGGCGGCGATGCTCGCCAAGGACAAGACCGCCAAGGACTTCGTCAGCGACGCGTTCGGGCACAGCAAGTTCATCGGCTACACCGCCGACGCGCTTCCGCTGATCGACAAGGCCGGGATCGGCGAGGACGATATGGACGAAGGCCTGATCGAGTTGGGCAGCAAGGCGGATGTCGCCGCCTTCCTGAAGGCGTGTGCGAAGGTGCGCCTGTGGGAGCGGGAGCTTGTCACCGATCTTGACGCTGCCGCCTTTCTCGCGCCCGAGTAAGATCGAATAGCACAAGTGCGATCGGTCGGGACACTTCCCGCCCGATCGCTGTTGAAGCGATAAGAAGGATCGGCGCATCCGATCGTCCGACAGGAGCATAGACATGGCCAGGAAACCCGCGGCACCCAAGCAGACGACCGAGGCGCAGCCGCAATACAAGGTCGAATATCGCGAGATACAGCCGTTCGGTACGCTCAAGAATCTGCCGCTCGCGCTCGAGGACAATGCGCGCACGAAAAGCGTGGCGACGCTCAACCAGGTTCTCGCCGATACGATGACGCTCCGCGACATGTATAAGAAGCATCATTGGCAGATGTCGGGGGCGACCTTCTACCAGCTCCATCTCTTGCTCGACACGCATTACGAAGCGCAGGTCGAACTCGTCGACATGATCGCCGAACGCATCATGGCACTAGGTGGCATCAGCATCGCGATGGCGCCCGACGTCGCCGAGACGACCAAGATACCTCGCCCGCCCAAGGGCCGCGAGGATGTGCCGACACAATTAGCGCGGCTGCTCGAAGCGCATGAGATCATCCTGCGCCAGGCGCATGAAGGCGCCGACGAAGCCGACGAGTCGGGCGACGACGGCACCAACGATCTGCTCGTCAGCAACGTCATCCGCACCAACGAACCGCAGGTCTGGTTCATCGCCGAGCATCTTGCCGAAACGACGCTACTTCGCCCTGATCGTTGAGCAAGCCGCCGCCGCGTCTTGAGACGCGGCGGTTCATAGAGCAACCGGCCGAGCATTTTCACGGAATGACCCCCTCGCCGAAAGTTAGGGCGAAAACCTGCTAGCGGCGGGAGCGGTGGTCCTCGGGCACATCACTGCTCGGCATTGCGGGATGAGATCGACGGCGCCGCTTCCTCGAGGTCGACAGACGCGAAGTTAGAGTGGCCTTCGGCGAGACCAACTGTACGTCTGCCATCACGGCGATACGGCTTCACAGCATCCGTTCGGTGCGGCAGACATTATGGCGGCTTGCAGGGGATAGCGTCATGGTTCGTTCCGCCCAACCCAATATCCTGATCCTGATGGCGGACCAGATGGCGCCGAGCGCGCTGCCGACCTACGGTCATGATCTCGTCAAGGCGCCCAACATCGCGCGCCTGGCCGAGCATGGCGTCGTGTTCGACAGCGCCTATTGCAACAGCCCGCTGTGCGCACCCTCGCGCTTTTTGATGCTGTCGGGGCTGCTGCCGTCGCGGATCGGCGCCTACGACAATGCCTGCGAGTTCGCGGCCGACCAGCCGACGATCGCGCATATGCTGCGCTTCCGCGGCTACCGCACGATCCTCGCGGGCAAGATGCATTTCGTGGGGCCGGACCAGCTGCACGGGTTCGAAGAGCGGCTGACCACCGACATCTATCCCGCCGACTTCGGCTGGACGCCCGACTGGACCGATTTCGCGCATCGCCCGAGCTGGTATCATTCGATGGATTCGGTGACAGGCGCAGGCCCCTGCATCCGCACCAACCAACTCGACTATGACGAGGAGGTGAGCTTCGTCACGCGGCGCAAGCTGTTCGAGATCGCGCGCGGGAAGGACACGCAGCCGTTCTTCATGGTCATGTCGCTCACCCATCCACACGATCCGTTCGCGATTCCGCGCCGCTATTGGGACATGTACGACGATGCCGACATCGCGCCGCCACGCGTGCGCATCGCCCCGGCCGATCAGGATCCGCATTCGCGCAGGCTGCGTCATGTCATCGGTCTCGATCTGGACGCGCCGACCGACGATCAGGTCCGCGCGGCGCGGCGGGCCTATTACGGTGCGATCAGCTTCGTCGACGAGCAGATCGGATCGGTGCTGGAGGCGCTGGGCGAGAGCGGCATGGTGGACGACACGATCATCCTGCTGATCGGCGATCATGGCGAGATGCTCGGCGAGCGCGACCTCTGGTACAAGATGAACTTCTTCGAGGGCGGCGCGCGGATCCCGATGATCGTCCACGCACCGGGGCGCTTCGCGCCGCACCGCGTCGCGGCCAGCGTTTCGCTGGTTGATCTGCTGCCGACGCTGGCCGATCTGGCGGGCGGCGATATCCCCCAAGGCATGGCGACGGCGGGCGACGGCACCAGCCTGATGCCGCACCTGCTCGGGGAGCCGGGCCATGACGAGGCGATCGGCGAATATCTCGCCGAGGGCGCCATCGCCCCGATCGTGATGATCCGCCGCGATCACTGGAAGTTCATCCACTGCCCGGTCGATCCCGATCAACTGTTCGATCTCGTCGCCGATCCCGACGAACTGGACAATCTCGCAGGCGACCCCGCCCATGTCGTCACGGTCGCGGCTTTCCTGCGCGAGATCAGCGAGCGCTGGGAATTGCCGCGGATCGAGGCCGAGGTGCTCGCAAGCCAGCGCCGCCGGCGCCTGATCGCGGCCGCGTCCGCCAACGGCATGACCAAGGCGTGGGATTATCAGCCGTTCCGCGACGCCGCGCAGGATTATGTCCGCGGGCATATGGATCTGGAGCAACTGGAGGCGTCCGCCCGCTTTCCGAGGGTGCGCGGCGAATAGGCTCAGCCGGAGGGCACGGCGTTGCCCGCAACGAGCGCCTTGAGCACGTCCTGGCCGCCACAGACGCCGACCAGCCGGTCGCCCTCGGTGAGCAGCACGGGATGGCCCGAGACCGAAAGAATGCGGATCAGCGTCTTGACCGAGACGCCGGCGGGGCAGGCGACGACGCCGGCCGGAAATGCGGCATGGCCATCGGGATCGGCGAGATGCGTGACGGCATGCGGCTCGCCCGCGATCGTGAGTTCGCCGATCCCGCGCCCTGCCGCAAGCCGGTATAGCGCCGGCACGTCGAGCAGCATCGCGCCGTCGTCGGTCGCGAGCGTATGCGCGTGGCGCATCACCGTCTCGCCGGTCATGATGTTGAGCGGGTTCATGTGGCGCACGAACTCTGCGACGTAGGGCGTCGCGGGACGCAGCACGATATCTTCGGGCGTGCCGCTCTGGATGATCCGCCCGCCCTCGAGGATGGTGACGCGGTCGCCGAGCTTGAGCGCCTCGTCGAGATCGTGGCTGACGAACAGGATCGTCTTCTGCACCTTCTCCTGCAGGTCGAGCAGTTCGTCCTGCAGCTTGGCGCGGATCAGCGGATCGAGCGCGGAAAATGGCTCGTCCATCAACAGGATGTCGGCGTCGGTCGCGAAGGCGCGCGCTAGCCCGACGCGTTGCTGCATTCCCCCGGAAAGTTCGCCGGCATAGCGATCGGCCCAGGCCTCGAGCCCGACCAGCGCCAGCCGCTCGTCGACGATGCGCGCGATCTCGGCACGCGCCGTGCCGCGCAGTTCGAGCCCGAAGGCGACATTCTCGCGTACCGTGCGCCACGGCAGCAGCCCGAACTGCTGGAACACCATCGCGACGCGCGTGCGGCGGATATGGCGGAGCACGCTTTCGGGGCAATGCGCGACGTCCTTGGACCCGACCCCGTCGCGCACCAGCACATGACCGCGCGTCACTTGGTTGAGCCCGTTGGCGGCACGCAGCAGCGTCGACTTCCCCGAGCCCGACAACCCCATCAGCACCGATATCGTGCCCTGCTCGACGGTGAGGTTGGCGCCCGTCACCCCGAGTACGACGCCGGTCCGGCTGGCGATCTCGGTGCGGGTGGCACCGCCGTCGAGCAGCGCCTGCGCGGCGGCGAGATCGGCGGCGCGGCGGCGGCCACTGCTGTTGCAGAAGAGGATGTCGACATCGCGATATTCGAGCGCGACCGTCATGCCTTGGCTTTCGCGGCGCCGCTGCGCGTCATCCTGTCGAGGATGATGGCGACCAGCACGATCGCGAACCCCGCCTCGAACCCCATGCCGACCTGCACCGTGTTGAGCGCGCGTACCACGGGCACGCCGAGCCCGCCCGCGCCGACCAGCGCGGCGATCACCACCATCGACAGGCTGAGCATGATGCACTGCGTGACGCCCGCGACGATCGAGGGCGCGGCGGCAGGCAGTTCGACCTTGGAGAGCAATTGCCAGCGCGTCGCGCCGAACGCCTGGCCCGCCTCGATCAGCGGCGTCGGCACCGACAGGATGCCGAGTTGCGTCAGCCGGATCGGCGCGGGCAGCGCGAAGATGATCGTCGAGATCAACCCCGGCACGACGCCCAGCCCGAACAGTACCAGCGTCGGGATGAGATATACGAAGGTCGGCAGCGTCTGCATCAGATCGAGCACGGGCTGGATGAACTGGAAGGCGCGGGGCCGATGCCCCGCCCAGATCCCGACCGGCACGCCGATCAGCGTCGACACGAAGGCGGCGAACAGGACGAGCGACAGCGTCTCCATCGTCGCCTGCCAATAGCCCTGGTTGATGATGAACAGCTGCGCCAGCGCGACGAAGATCGCGAGCGGGATCGACCGCCGCAGATAATAGGCGAGTGCCGTCACCAGCGCCACGAACAGCAGCGGGGGGATCGCCGAGAGCAGCCAGGTCAGCGCGGCGATCGACGAGCCCAGCACCAGCGTGATGAAATCGAACAGGCCGTGGTGGGCCTTGATGACGTCGACCAGCTCGCTCATCCAGACGCCGACGGGGATCTTGTTCTCGGTCAGGAAGCCGCTGCCGCCGGCGGGCTTGAGCGAGGCGAGCACCGCGGCCTCGCCGGGCTTGCCGTCGACCGTCTCGACCCCGTCGAGCCAGGCATGCAGCTTGTCGGGATGCGCGCGCAGCCAGGTGCGCGCCGCGATCGCGGGATCACCCGCATCGTGGACGCCCTGCATCAGCGCATTCTCGTCGCCGACCGCGAAGGCGAGATTGTGAAGAAGCCGGCCGATATTGGGGCATTGCCGGAGATAGCCCGCACGGACGTTGGTCGAGACCGTCGCGCTGCCGAAATTGGGCCCGAACACGCTGTCGCCGCCCGTCAGATAGCGCATGGCGAAGCGGTCGTTCATCGGATGAGGCTGCCAGCCGAGGAAGACGATCGGGCTCTTCGTCCGCACCGCGCGTTCGACTTCTGCGAGCATACCCTGCTCGCTGCTCTCGATCAGCTGAAAGTCGCCGAGGCCGAATGTGTTCGCATGGATCATGCCGAGCACCAGCCGGTTGCCGTCGTTACCCGCCTCGATACCGTAGATCTTGTGGCCGAGCGGCCCGGCGAACTTGGCGATCGACCGGAAATCGGTGAGGCCCTGGCCGTAGAGATAGGCGGGTACGGCGAGCGTGTAGCGCGCGTCCGCCAGATTGACGCGGACGACTTCGACCGAATGATCGTCGAGAAAGGGTTTCCGGTCGGCGGTCTGCATCGGCATCCAATTGCCGAGGAAGACGTCGACATCCTTGCCCCGCATCCCGTTGAAGGTGACGGGTACCGACAGGACGGTGATCTTGGGCGTGTACCCCAGCCCGGCGACGAGTTGGCCGGCCAATCCGGTCGTCGCGGTCACGTCCGCCCAGCCGACGTCGGCGAAGCGCACGGTACGGCAGTCGGATGGGTCAGCAGCCGCGGGGGCGAGCGCCGCGGACGCGAACATGAGCGATGCGATCGCGGCGATCCAATCGCACAGCCTTCGTCGCGTCATCGGCGAAGTCCCCCAACCCGAAGCACCGAATTGACGGGAAGTTCGACCAGCGCGCAAGGCATTAGTACATCTAATGCCGGCTTGGCGCGGCGAGGCCGGTATGGGAATCGTCGGTGCTGTTAAGGCTCGGTTCGGGAGATTGGGTGGTGCCGTTAAACGCGTCGATTTCGGCGAACCAATTGTCGCCGATCGATCCGGCGACGGGCGAGGTGCTGGCCTCACTGCCCGTGACGACGCTTGACGAACTTGACACGATGGTTGCGCGTGCGAAGGCGGCGCAGGTCGCATGGGCCGCCCAGATGCCCGTCGAGCGTGGCCGCGTACTGCGCAAGGCGGCCGACATCCTGCGCGCGCGTAACGGCGAGCTGGCAAGACTGGAAACGGAAAATACGGGCAAGCCGATCCAGGAAACCGAGGCGGTCGATGTGCTGTCGGGCGCGGACTGCCTCGAATATTATGCGGGCGTCGCGCCCACCGTCGCGGGCCAGCATCTCGATCTGGGCGCGGGGGCGTTCGGCTATACGCGGCGCGAGCCGCTGGGTGTCGTCGCGGGGATCGGGGCGTGGAATTATCCGCTGCAGATCGCCTGCTGGAAGGCGGCGCCCGCGCTCGCCTGCGGCAATGCGATGATCTTCAAGCCCGCCGAGCAGACGCCGCTGACCGCGGTAGCGCTCGAGGAAGTGTTCCGCGAGGCGGGGCTGCCCGACGGCCTGTTCCAGGTGGCGCTGGGCCATGGCGATCTCGGACGTGCGATGGTCGAGCATCGCGACATCGCCAAGGTGTCGCTGACCGGATCGGTGCCGACCGGTCGCGCGGTGATGGCGTCGGCCGCCAAGGGACTGAAGGCGGTGACGCTCGAGCTCGGCGGCAAGTCGCCGCTGATCGTGTTCGCCGATGCGGATATCGACAATGCGGTATCGGGCGCGATGCTGGCGAACTTCTATTCGTCGGGACAGGTCTGCTCGAACGGCACGCGCGTATTCGTCGAGCGACCGATCCTCGCGCGCTTCCTCGACGCGCTGGTCGCGCGCACCGCCAAGCTCAGGGTGGGCGATCCGCTCGATCCCGACACGCAGATCGGTCCGCTGGTGTCCGAGGCGCAGATGGACTTGGTGCTCGGCCATATCGGGCGTGCGAAGGGCGAGGGCGTACGGCTGGTGGCGGGCGGTCGAAGGCTGACCGAGGGCACATTGGCGAACGGCTATTTCGTCGAACCCACGATCTTCGAGGCGGCCGACGACGGCGCCGCGATCGTGCGCGACGAAGTGTTCGGTCCGGTGATGACCGTGCTGGGCTTCGACGACGAGGCTGAAGTGATCGCGCGCGCCAACGACAGCGAGTTCGGGCTCGCCGCGGGGGTGTTCACGCAGGATCTGACGCGCGCACACCGCGTGATCGCCAGGCTCGATGCGGGCACCTGCTGGATCAACCAGTATAATGTCACGCCCGTCGAGGTGCCGTTCGGCGGCGTCAAGTCGTCGGGGATCGGGCGCGAGAACGGGCTGGCAGCAATCGAACATTATACCCGGATCAAGAGCGTCTATGTCGCGATGACGCCGATCGATTGTCCATATTGACGACACATCCTCCCCTCTCTTTCATGGAGGGGAGAAGCAAGCGGTGAGCATCATGGACGAGTATGACTACATCATCGTCGGCGCAGGCTCCGCCGGTTGCGTGCTTGCCGACCGGTTGAGCGCCGACGGCACGGCGACCGTGCTCGTGCTCGAATATGGCGGATCCGATCGCTCGGTGGTGATCCAGATGCCGAGCGCGCTGTCGATCCCGATGAACCGCGACCGCTACAACTGGCGCTACGAGACCGAGCCCGAGCCGCATCTCGGCGGCCGCCGGATGCACACCCCGCGCGGCAAGGTGCTCGGGGGCTCGTCGTCGATCAACGGCATGGTCTATGTGCGCGGCAATCCGATGGATTTCGAGCGGTGGCGCGACGAGGGCGCGGCGGGCTGGGGCTATGCCGACGTGCTGCCCTATTTCCGGCGTGCCGAGACCCGCGACGAAGGGGGCGACGCCTATCGCGGCGACGACGGAAGGCTCCACACCCGATACGGCCCGCTGCGCAATCCGCTCCACGCCGCCTTCCTCGATGCGGCCGAACAGGCCGGATACCCGATCACCGGCGACATCAATGGCGGCCAGCAGGAGGGGTTCGGGCGGATGGACATGACCGTCCACAAGGGCCGCCGCTGGAGCGCCGCCAACGCCTATCTGCGGCCCGCGATGGCGCGGCCCAATCTCAAGGTAGAGACGCATGCGCTGGCGGGCCGGATCCTGTTCGAGGGGCGGCGCGCGATCGGCGTCGCCTATCGGCAGGGCGGGGCCGAGCATTGCGTCCGTGCGCGGCGCGAGGTCATCCTGTCGGGCGGCCCGATCAATTCGCCGCAATTGCTGAAATTGTCCGGCATCGGGCCCGCGGACGAACTGCGCGCGCTCGATATCCCCGTCGTCCACGATCTGCCGGGGGTGGGCGAGAATCTGCAGGACCATCTCGAATTCTATTTCCAGATGGAATGCACGCAGCCGGTCACGCTCTTCTCGGTGATGAACCCGTGGTCAAAGGCGGCGATCGGCGCGCGCTGGCTGCTTCGCAGGGACGGTCTCGGCGCGACCAATCATTTCGAAAGCTGCGGCTTCATCCGCAGCCGCGCCGGCATCGCCTATCCCGACATCCAGTTCCATTTCCTGCCGCTCGCGGTCGCCTATGACGGCAGCACGATGGCCGAGGGGCATGGCTTCCAGGCGCATGTCGGGCCGATGCGCTCGAAGAGCCGGGGGCATGTCCGGCTGAAGAGCGCGGACCCCGCCGACAAGCCACTGATCCGCTTCAACTATATGAGCCATGCCGACGACTGGACCGAGATGCGCGCCTGCGTCCGCCTGACGCGCGAGATCTTCGGGCAGGCGGCGCTGGCGCCGTTCGCCGGGCGCGAGATCCAGCCGGGCGCCGATGTCGTCACCGACGCGGCGATCGACGCCTTCGTGCGCGACAAGGTCGAGAGCGCCTATCATCCCTCCTGCACCTGCAAGATCGGCGACGACGACGACCGCTATGCGGTGGTCGACGCCGAACTGCGCGTCCGCGGCGTCGCAAATCTGCGCGTCGTCGATTCTTCGGTGATGCCGTCGGTCACCACCGGCAACCTCAACGCGCCGACGATCATGATCGGCGAGAAGGGGACGGATCACATCCTCGGGCGCGGCATGGCGGCGGCGTCGAACGCGCCCTATCACCGCGCGACCGACTGGGAACGCAGCCAGCGCTGAGCCGCCAGCTCCGGCCCGTCAGTGCGCAAGCCTGTCCTGCGCGGCGACCACCCAACCGCTGTCGGCGCCGAGCGGCGGTGTCAGTCCGGCGGACGTCTCGATCGCTGCACGCCGTGCGCGCTCGGCCCGCAGCAACGGGGTCGCCTTGCCCTTGCGATCGACCCAGATGCGCACGCCGCCGGCATAGAACAGCATCGGCCAGTCGCTGGCGCTGTCGCCCGCCGCCAGCACGGGCCGGCGGACGGGATCGATATAGGCGGCGATACCGGCCACCTTGCCCTCGTACCAGGTGAGCGGCGACCACAGCGTCGGCGTCATCACCATCCGCGCGTGGCGCGAGGGCGGGTAGGTCGCGTCGAGGAAATGACCGGCGGCGATCTGTCGGCGTGCCGTGGTGATCCCGCCGTCGACCGGGTCGCGCAGCACCATCGTGACCCCGATCACGTCCTGCGGCGCGACGTCGAGCCCGTAGCGCGGGTCCGACGCGACCATGCGCGCCAGCTCCTCGGATGCCGCGGTCACGACATAAACGCGGACGCCGTGCGCGCGCAGATAGGCGAACAGCTGGCGCTGCGCGGGCATCACCGCAGGCGGCAGGACGATGTCCGATACCGGCTTGCCGTCGCGCAGATAACGCACCGGGATCGGCTTCGCATCGACGATCATCGTATCGACCTCGCGCTTGAGCGTGCCGAGCGGGATGCCGGAGAAGACCTGCGCGATCCAGGGATAGCAGAGCTTGTCGTCGATCCCGCAGAGCCGCCGGTAATAGCCATAGAGGCTCTCGCCGGGCAGCAGCGGCACCGGTTTCAGCGACGGATCGAGCGTGGCGGCGGACAGCATCCCCTCCTTCTCGAGATAGGGGAGCAGCGCTTCCTCTATGTCGTTCTTCCATATCGTATTGTCGCCGTCGAAGGTCGCATAGGAACCCTCAGGAGCGTGCGCGATCGCCGCCTCGATCGGCGCGCGCGCCGCTTCGGGCCAGAGATCGAGCGGGACGGCCGCGGGCGCTGCGGGAGCGATCGCCGCGCCGAGCAGCGCGGCGAGCAGCAGATGCCTCATGCGAGCGTGGACCGCCCGATCGCGGGATCGGACCGGCTCGGCCGTCCCGTCTCGACATGCCCCGCGAACCGCCGGCTCCAGGTCGATCCCGGCCGCTCGATGGCGAAATCATACCAGTGATCGCTCGCCGCGGTCGGATAACGTAGCGTGCGGCTAGCACCGGGCGCGAGCGTCACGCGCTTGCCGCCGCCGACATAGGCGATCGGACGCAGGGCGATCGTGGCGGCCGTCGTCGCGCGATTGGCGAGCCGGATCAGGATGACGTCGCCGCCTGCGGCATAGTCGATCGAGACCGCGATGCCGTCGTCCTTGCCGAAGTCGCCGTCGAAACCACGCAGGAAACCGTTGGGGCCATGGACCGCGACCGCATAGGCGCCGTCGGTCGGGAGCCCCGGCAGCGCATCGGTCAGCGTCCTGCCCGCCGCGACGCTGTAGGTCCACGGCCCGGCGCGACCCGCGGCGTAGGCGGTGAAGACGGCGCCGGCCTCGCCTGCGTTGACAAAGGCTAGCGACAATCCCCCGCCGGCTGCGGCAGGCGTCTCGTGGACATGCAGGCGGTAGGGGAGCGCACGCGCCGGGCGCTGTCCCGGCTCTTGCAGCGGCAGCGCGCCGACCGTGGGCACGACCGGTGGCGGCAGTCTGGACTCGGCGATCACGCGCGCCATCGCGTCCGCCGTGCCGGGCAGCGCGCCAAGCGCCGAACCATCGGGATCGTCGAAATCGAACATCGTGGTGAGATCGCCCGTCACCATGCGGCGCCATGGGCTGATATTGGGCTCCATCACGCCGAACCGCCGCTCGAGGAAGCGGATCACCGAGGTGTGATCGAAGATCTGCGAATTCACCCAGCCGCCGCGCGACCAGGGCGACACGACGATCAGCGGCACGCGCACGCCCAGACCGACCGCCTGGTCCTGATAGGCCTCGCCGTGCAGATCGGCGCTGCTCTGCCCCTGCGCCGCGGTGAGCGCGGGCACCGGCGGGGGCATGTGATCGAAGAAGCCGTCATTCTCGTCATAATTGATGATGAACGCGGTTTTCGCCCATATGTCGGGATGCGCGACGAGCGCCTCGATCAGCCGCGCCGTCAGCGATTCGCCGAGCGCGGGCGGAGCCTCGGGATGTTCCGAATATTTGGTTGGCGCGACGATCCACGAGACCTGCGGAAGCCGACGACCGGCGACATCGGCTGCGAAGGCGGCGACGAGATGGTCAGCCTGGCTCTGCTGCGCATTGGCCGCGGTCGATCCGGGCACGATCGCGCGCCCGCGCCGATAGAGGATGTCGCTGGCCGGCAAGCCGCGGAAGTTCTTGAAGAAGGCGAGCGAGTTGTCGCCGAAATTGTCATATTCCTGGTAAAGCTTCCACGAGACGCCCGACGCCTGCAGCCGCTCGGCATAGGTGGTCCACCCGGCGCCCGGAAAATCGCGCTTGTCGCGCGCGGCGTCGCCCGTCCAGTTCGCATCGTCGGCATTGGAGACCGCCTGCAGGCCGGTATCGCCGACCGACAACCCACTGGTGCCGGTGAACAGGAACATGCGGTTGGGGTTGGTCGGCCCGTGCAGCGAGGCGTGATAGCCGTCGGCGATCGTGAAGGCGTCGGCGAGCGCGTGGTAATAAGGGATGTCCTCGCGGCGGAAATGCCCCATCGTCAGCGGCGTCTTGTGCTTCACCCAGACGTCGTACTGCGCCCACTCGGCCGCATTGCCCTTCCAGCTGTGATCGAGGCTCTTGATCAGCTGACCGCTGGTGGTGGCGCTGTCCATGTGGAAGGGCAGGATCTCGCCGGTGCCGTCGGCACCGGGCTGGTGGAACACGCTCTTGCCGGTTTCGAGCATCACCGGGCGCGGATCGCCATAGCCGCGCACGCCGCGGATCGTTCCGAAATAATGATCGAACGACCGGTTCTCCTGCATCAGGATGACGACATGCTCGACGTCGCGGATCGATCCCGTGCTGCGGTTCGCAGGCAGCGTCAGCGCGCGCGCGACGCTTGCGGGCAACGTCCCCGCCGCCGCCATCGCGGCAATCGCCTTCAGTGCGTCACGACGATCAGACATCGGGCATAGCCTCCTGCACCGCTGCAGCTAGAGATCGCCGGCCGCAAGAACGAGCGCGGCGTGAAGATGACCGATGAACGAGCGCCATGCCTCGATCCGGAACATGGTTTCGTCCGTCCGCCACAGCACCATCTCGACGCCTTCGTACACCGTCCGCGTCGCCTTGCCGACGGGAAATGCAGCGAGCGAGAGATCGAGCGCGCAGCCGCACTGGACCAGCGTCGCCGCTTTCGGGCCGCCGACGATCAGGCCGACGTTGCGATGGCCGATATCGGTCAGCGCATGGAGCGCGTCGATGATCGGCGGTGTCGCGTCGTGGGGCAGGATCAGCAGCCATTCGTCGGGACCCAGGCCAAGCGCGTGGCCGTCCCCGAACGGAGCGCTGGCGAGGATCGGCGGCAGGCCTTGCGGCGTGCGCGTCCGCAGGCTGTAACGCGAGGCCGGCGGCGCCCAGTCGATCGTCACGGGATCAGCCATCGAGCCGTACCCCCTCGCGATCGTAGAAGATCGGATCGGTCACCGTCACGCGGTGCACCTTGTCCGGCATCGGCACGAACAGCGTCTCGCCGATCCGTGCGCGTCCGCCCGCCACCACCGCCAGCGCGATCGATCGGTCCAGCGTCGCGCTGTGATAGGAGGAGGTGACGTGGCCGATCATCGGCACGGGCACCGGCGCCTGCGGATCGGCGACGATCTGCGCGCCTTCCTCGAGCACCAGCGCGGCATCCTCGGTCAGCAGCCCGACCAGCTGCTTGCGGTCGGGCAGCAGCATGTCGGGCCGGGCGAGCGAGCGTCGGCCGAC
>Ga0302311_10000400_pt1 | contig 55609 bp, 48 predicted proteins | sample III_Palsa_N1_3_FD_200449 | JGI IMG/M metagenome (GOLD analysis project Ga0302311, IMG submission 200449) | Peat permafrost microbial communities from Stordalen Mire near Abisko, Sweden - III_Palsa_N1_3 | ecosystem: Environmental > Terrestrial > Soil > Palsa > Peat permafrost | place: Sweden... | reverse complement strand
CGGCGCGGAACGGCGCGGCGAAGCCGTCGAACGTCCAGCCGCCGCAAAAGCCGCCGTGGATCATCAGGATGGGGGGTGAAGTCATGCGCGCCCGACCTTGGCCGCCGCCGACCGGTGCGGCAAGAGCTTAACGATCGGGGTCGCGCACCTGATCCACGAGCGGACGAAACGCCGCGATCACCTGGCGATAGACGTCGCGCTTGAAGTCGATCACCTCGTCCAGCGCTTCATCGAGCTCGGCCCAGCGCCAGGCGTCGAACTCGATGTCGTCGCCGTGGGCGTGCAGGTCGATTTCGGCGTCGTCGCCTTCGAACGCCAGGGCGAACCAGATCTGCTTCTGCCCGCGCCAGCCCTTGCCGATCTTCGAGCCCTGGTGCTCCGGCGGAAACTCGTAGCCGAGCCAGTCGCGGGTGCGGCCCACCAGGCGCACCGAGGTGACGCCAGTCTCTTCTCGCAGCTCGCGCAGCGCCGCCTCGAAGTCGCCTTCGCCGACGTCGATGCCGCCTTGGGGGAACTGCCAGTTGGCCGGCGCCGGCGCTCCCGCGCGGCGGCCGAGCCAGACCTTGCCAGTGGATGCGATCAGGACGATGCCGACGTTGGGACGAAGCTGGCTAAGGTCCATCGGCATCATCTGGGGCTCCCCGCCCCTGATCGCCAGATGGCCCACGGCGCTAGCGGCGCGTGGCCAGGGCCGAGGCCGGCACCAGCTGGACGCCGTGAGCGCTGAGGCCCGTGGCCCAGTGCGCCGCCTCTTGCAGCGTGATCGGATAGGCGAAGCCGGAGCCGAGCGCCTGTCCGTTGCGGATGGCCTGGGTCTCCAGGGCGCCGAGCTGAGCGTCGATCGCGCTGCCGTCGAGCTGGTCGTCGACAATGCGGTCGGCCGAGGCCCGCGGCAGGCCGCCGCCGACGTGCGAGGCTGAGCCGTCGTCGATGAAGGCCAGGCCGCGCTGCTTCAACTCGTTCTCGAATACGGCCATCGCCGGCGCCGACTGCACGAACTTGGAGCCGAGGTAGTTGGTGACGCCGAAGTAGCCGGTGGCCCGCGACAGCAGCCACTGCAGGCGCTGGGTGGTCTCTTGCGGCTGGCCGTCGGCCATCAGAGTGTAGGGACCCGGGTCGTTGTCCGGATAATCCTTCGGCTCCATCGGCGTTTCGAGCAGCACCTCGTGGCCGGCGGACCTGGCCATGTCGATCCAGCCCTGCAGGCCGTCGGAATAGGGCACGAACGAGAGGGTGACTTCGGGCGGCAGGCTGGCGATCGCCTCGCGCGTCGTCTTGGCGTTGAGGCCGAGGCCGCCGATGATCAGGGCCACCTTCGGCTTGCCGTCGCCGGCGAAGGGGCGGGCGTAGGCCTGGAACGGCATGCGGCCGTCGGCGCCGATCACCGGCAGCATGCCGCCAGGTCCCTGCACGAACAGGCCCGCGATCGGGGCCTGCGTCAGGCCGGGACCGCTCAGCGCCTGCGCCGAATCGAGCCGGGTGTCGCCGGAAATGGTGATGATCGCCGCGCCGCCGTTATCGACCGGCCCCGATTCGGCCAGCGACGAATCAGATAGCTGGACCGTCGCGGCGCCGTACGGGGCTTCGCCTGGGGTCTCGCTGGGCAGGGCTTCGCGCCAGCCGGGCGGCGCGGTGGTGTCGGCGATGTGGGCGAGCGACAGTTGCACCATCGGCGCGCCGGCCTTCGGGTTGCCTGTCAGCGACACCAGCGCCGCGGCGCAGGCGACGAAGAAGGCGGCGGCGGTCACCGATCCGACCACCGGATTGGCGAACGGTCCCAGCGGCAGCTTGCGCCCATTGGAGGGCGCCGCCGGCTCTGGGGCGGGGCGAGGTTTGGCGAAGGTGGCGCGGAGGGCTGTCACAACACCCACAACGTCGCCTTAGTTGGTTAATGAAGCTAAAAGCCGACGCCGATTGGGCGCGACAGTTTGGCATTGATGCCGATGTCGCCGCCGAATCTCCTCCGCATCGGGCGGAGGCGGCCGCCCGGACTAGGGTTTGCCCGGGACCGCCGCCGCGCTGGCGGTGTTGCCGAGGCGGCCGGCGACCTGGGCCAGCGTCGCGGCGGGCTTGGCCAGCTTCGGCGTCGCATCCACCGAGCCGTACTTCAGCACGTCGAGGCCGCGGGTCAGCTGGAAGTCGCCCTTCTTCTCGTCGAAGTCAGCGGGCGGCGCCTCGGCCGGCTGGTGCGCGCCGCGGCGGACCTTGCCCTCATCGGCGTTCAGCGCGTTGCGGAAGCTGGCCTCGGTGAACTCGAACGCCTCGTTGGCGATCTGCTGCGCCTCTTCGCGTGTCTCGGCGACCTCAAGGTCGGGCTCGATACCGGTCTTCTGGATCGAGCGACCGGAGGGGGTGTAGTAGCGCGCGGTGGTCAGCTTCACGGCGCCGTCGAGGCCGCCGCGCAGCGGGATCACCGTCTGCACAGAGCCCTTGCCGAAGCTGGTGACGCCGATGATCGAGGCGCGGTGGCGGTCCTGCAGGGCGCCGGAGACGATCTCCGAGGCCGATGCGGTGCCCGAGTTGATCAGCACCACCAGCGGCAGGCCACCCAGCAAGTCGTGGCCCTTGGCGTCGTAGCGCTCGATATCTTGCGGGTCGCGGCCGCGCTGGGAGACCACTTCGCCGCCGCTGAGGAACAGGCCGGCGACGCCGACCGCCTGGTCCAGCAGGCCGCCCGGATTGTTGCGAAGGTCGAGAATCAGGCCCTTCATCTTCGGGTCCTTGGCCTGCAGATCCTTGATTGCGGCCGCGGTCTCGTCAGTGGCCTTCTCGTTGAAGCCGGCGAGCCGGACGTAACCAAAATCGCCCTCCATCCGCGCCGTGACGGACTTCGGCTGGATGATCTCGCGCACCAGCTTGACGTCGAACGGATCGGACTTCTCGCGGCCGATCGTCAGGGTGACCGCCTCGCCCGGCTTGCCGCGCATCTGCTTGACCGCATCGGAGACGCTCATGCCGAGGATGTTCTCGCCGTCGACCGCCAGGATGAAGTCGCCGGGCTTGATGCCGGCCTTGGCGGCTGGCGTGCCGTCGATCGGCGAGATCACCTTCACCGCGCCGTCTTCGCTCTGGATCTCGAGGCCGAGGCCGCCGTATTCGCCGCGGGTCTGATCCTGCAGATCGCCATAGGCTTCCGGGGTCAGATAGTCGGAGTGCGGGTCGAGCGACGTGAGCATCCCCTGCATCGCCGACTGGATCAGCTTCTTGTCATCGACCTCGGAGACGTACTGGCGGTCAACCTGGTCCAGCACGTCGCCGAACAGCTCGAGCATATGGTAGGTGTCGGCCTTGGGCGATGTCGTCGCGCGGGCGGCCTGGCCGATGTAGGCCATGGTTCCGGCGCCGAGCACGAAGGCGGAAGCGGCGATCAGTAGGGACTTGCGCATCGGGTCTCAATCTACTCCCACGCGGCGCAGCCTGAGCTTGGCCGGGTTAATGTTCGCACCCCTCGGCCCCTTCGCAATTATGGGGCCACCCATCAGTTTGGCCGGATCCACAGCGCCGGCCGGCAGCCGAACTTCCAGATACAACTCCGATGGCGTTTGTCCATCGTTCGGCATGACGCCGACGGGGGCGGCGGCCGCGACCGATTGACCGACGCTCACCATTACCTTTCCTAGTCCTGACAATACCATGTGGCATCCGCCCCCAGCGCGCAAGATGACCACTTGCCCCCAGCCGTTCAAAGGGCCGGCAAAGGCTACAACCGCGGCGGCAGGGCTTCTGACCGTCGCGCCGGCGCCGGCGCGATAGGCGATTCCGCGCGCCGAGAGGCCGTTCGGCAGCCGCCCGCCGAAGCGCACGGCGACTTGGCCGTCCGCCGGAGCGAGGAGATGGGTCGGAGCGGGCTGGGCGTCCTGGCCGGCGGCGGCGGCGCGGACCTGTGACGGCGCCAGCAGCGCGGCGTCGGCGGCGATCGCGTCGAGCCGGCCCTGGCGATCCTCGATCGCACTCTCGGCCGCGAACAGGTCGCCGCTCTGCTGGGCGGCCTGGCGGCGGATGCGGTCCAGCGCGGCGGCCTCGGCGGTGAGGGTGCGGGCGCGCGCTTCCAGTTGCGGCGTGATCGCCTTGGCCAGGATCATCGCGCGCACCGCGTCCTTAGCGTCGGCGGGGCTGACCAGCAGCGGCGGCGGCGGATCGCGGCTGAACAGCGCCAGCGCGCCGAGCAGGTGCGACAGGGCGTTGCGGTCGGCGCCCAGGCGGGCCGAGAGCGCGTCTTCCTGGCCGGTCAGGCTCTGCAGTGCGCGGCGGCGGTCGTCCAGTGTCTCGGCGCGCGCCGGCGCGGCGGCGAGCAGCAGGACGGCGAGGGCGAGGCAGCGGCGCACGCCCATCGATAGCGCCGCCGTGGTCAACCGCTCAATCCCAAGGTCTAGCCCCGGTGATAGGGCGCGCCGGCGAGGATGGTGACGGCGCGGTAGATCTGCTCGGCCAGCATGGCCCTGGCCAGCGCGTGCGGCCAGGTCTGCGGCCCGAACGACAGGGTCTGGATCGCGGCGGCGGCGACCGTGGCGTCCAGACCATCCGCGCCGCCGATGGCGAAGGCCAGATGGCGCACGCCGTCGTCGCGCAAGGCGGCCAAGCGGGCGGCGAAGTCGCGCGAGGTCATGGCCCGACCGTGCTCGTCGCAGGCGATCATCTGAGCGTCGCCGGCGCGGGCCAGGATCGAGCCGGCCTCCGCCGCCTTGCCCGGCTTGCGGGCCTCAACCTCGATGACTTCGATGGGGGAAAGACTGAGAGCCCGGCCCGACGCCGTCGCTCTTTCGGCGTAGTCGCGCGCCAGAGCCGCCTCGGGCGCCGAGCCCAGCTTGCCGACGCAGATCAGCGAAACGCGCAGAGTGTCAGTTAACCGCGCGGCGCGGCGGTTCGACCGACCAGATCTTCTCGATGTTGTAGAAGGCGCGCACTTCGGGGCGGAACAGGTGGACGATCACGTCGCCCGCGTCGATCAGTACCCAGTCGCAGTGCGGCAGTCCCTCGACACGCGCGCGGCCGTGGCCGGCGTCTTTCAGCGCGCGCAGCAAATGGTCGGCCATCGCCCCGACGTGACGATGCGAGCGGCCGGAGGCGACGATCATGCCGTCGGCCACCGAACTCTTGTCCTTCAGGTCGATGAAGACGATGTCCTGGGCCTTCTCGTTGTCCAGGCGTTCGAGCAGAAGCCGTTCGAGCACAACGCTGGTAGGCGCCGTGGCGCCCTGGTCGTCCTCTGAGGCGCTTGCCGGAGACGTGATCTCCGAAGCGGCCTCTTGCGCGCTAGGCGCGGTATTGCGGTTCAGGGGATGCTCCCGTGGGTATCTCTCGCAACTCCGCACCTTAGCACGGGCGCCGCGCCCGGTCAGGGGGAAATCTGGGTCAGCGGGGCTCGTCGCGGCAGCGCGCGCCTTAGCGCTGTCGAAGATGTGAAGTTCAGCGGCCCCGTAAGATAGACCCAGGCGGGCGGTTTGCGGCACGGCAGGGTCGCGGCGGCGGCCGGTGGGATCCGCGCCGAGGCGAAGCGGCGCGCCGCCGGCGAGGTGCGGCTCTTCAGGGCGGTCCAGGGGCGCGAAACCACGGCCACCGGCGTCTCGCGCATGATCTGGGTCCAGCCGCGCCAGCGATGGAAGGTCGCCAGGCTGTCGGCGCCCATGATCCAGACGAAGCAGACACCGGGATAGCGCGCCTTCAGCACCCGCAGCGTATCGATGGTGTAGCGCGAGCCGATCGCTGTTTCGGCGTCGGAAACGATCATCGACGGCCCTTGCGCGAACCGCAGCGCGTTCCACACCCGGCGAGTCTGCGCCTCGGTCTCGTGCGTTGGCTTCAGCGGGTTCTGCGGTGAGACCAGCCAGATCACCCGGTCGAGCCGCAGCCGCCGCAACGCGGTCTCGGCGACATGGGCGTGACCCTCGTGCGCGGGATTGAACGAACCGCCGAACAGCCCCACCCGCATGCCGGGCTTAAGGTCGAACCCCAGCCTGAGCACCCGCGGCCGACCCGCGGCCGGAACGCGCCGGGCCGGCCCCGCGAACCACATCGAACGCCCGTCCTTATGCTCAGACTGAGCCTTAGTAGTGGGAAATGGCCGGTGCGCAAACTACACGGCCTATCCGCTCTTCCCCGCGAAAGCGGGGACCCAGGCTTTTTCTGAAACCGGTGATGCTCGACGATAAAACGCCTGTGCCCCCGCTTCCGCGGGGGAGAGCGGAGATATATTAGCCCGCGAGCGCCAGGTCGTCGGCGTGGATCAGGGGGCCGGCGGAGTAGCCGAGCACGGGCTCGATGGCGTCGGACTTGAGGCCGACGATGCGGGCGGCGTCGGCGGCGTCGTAGCGGGAGAGGCCGCGGCCGACCTCGCGGCCGGCCAGATCGCGCACGATCACTGCATCGCCCTTCTCGAACCGGCCTTCGACCGCCTTCACGCCGGCCGAGAGCAGGCTCTTGCCGGCGCGCAGCGCCTTGGCGGCGCCGTCGTCGACCACCAGCGCGCCCTGGGTGGAGAGCGAGCCGGCGATCCAGGCCTTGTAGGCGGCCGCCGGCGTGGCGGCGGCCTGGAACAAGCTCGCCAGCGCCCCCTCCTCGACCGCCCTCAGCGGCGCGGGGCGGCGGCCAAGGGTGATCAAGGTCGAGCAGCCGGCGGCGGCGGCGATCCGCACCGCCGCCAATTTGGTCGCCATGCCGCCCGAGCCGCCGATGTTGGCGCCGCCGGCCATCGCCTCGATTTCCGGCGTCAGCACCTCGACCAGCGGGATATGCCGCGCCGTCGGGTTTCGCCGCGGATCGGCGGCATAGAGCCCGTCGACGTCGGAGAGCAGCACCAAGAGGTCGGCGCCCACCATCTGGGCGACACGGGCGGCGAGGCGATCGTTGTCGCCGTAACGTAGCTCTTCGGTGGCCACCGTGTCGTTCTCATTGACTACTGGGACAACGCCCAGTTCCAGCAACGTCTCCAGCGTGGCGCGGACGTTGAGGTAGCGGCGGCGCACCTCAGTGTCGTCCGGCGTCATCAGCACCTGGGCGACGGTGATCCCGACCGGCGCCAGCGCCTCCTCCCAGGCCCGCATCAGCCGCGACTGGCCGGCAGCGGCGGCGGCCTGCTTTTCCGGCAGGGTGAGCGAGCGGCGCGTCAGCGACAGACGGCGGCGGCCTAGCGCCACAGCGCCGGAGGAGACGATCAGCAACTTCTGGCCCCGCGCCCTCAGCCGGGCGAGGTCGGCGGCGAGTGCGTCCAGCCACACCGCGTCGGCGGCGCCAGTGTCGGGGTCGACCACCAGCGCCGTGCCGACCTTGATCACGACGAAACGGGCCGAGGCGAGCGTGGTCACGGCTGCCAGTCGCTTTCGGCCCCGGGCGATTCCGCCGGCGCCTTCCCACTCAGCACCTTGGCGAAGGCGGCGCGCAGCAGAGCGGTGACGCCTTCGCGCGAGACGGCCGAGACCAGCCGCGGCGGGTGGCCGATCGCCGCCGCCAGCTGCGCGGCCTTCTCCGCGCGGGCGCCCTCGTCCAGCGCGTCGATCTTGGACAGCACGACCAGCTCTGCCTTTTCGGCCAGGCCTTCGCCATAGGCGGCCAGCTCGCCGCGCACGGTGCGCCAGTCGGCGGCCACGTCATCGGAGGTGGCGTCGACCAGGTGGATCAGCACCGCGGTGCGCTCCAAGTGGCCGAGGAACCGCACGCCCAGGCCCGCGCCCTCGGCGGCGCCCTCGATCAGGCCGGGTATGTCGGCTAGCACGAAGCGTTCGTTGGGCGACAGGTCGACCACGCCCAGGTTCGGCGTCAAGGTGGTGAACGGATAGTCGGCGATCTTCGGCGTCGCGGCCGAGACGGCGGCCAGGAAGGTCGACTTGCCGGCGTTAGGCAGGCCGACCAGGCCGACGTCGGCGATCAGCTTGAGCCTGAGCCAGATCTCCTTCTCCTCGCCTGGCAGGCCGGGGTTGGCGTATGAGGGCGCACGGTTGACGGGCCCTTTGAAGCGGGTGTTGCCGAACCCGCCGTTGCCGCCAGCCGCCAGCCGCAGCCGATCGCCGGCGCGGGCGAGGTCGGCGATCAAGGTCTGGCGATCGACCTCGAACACCTCGGTGCCGACCGGCACGCGCAACTCGATGTCGGCGCCATTGGCCCCATGCCGGTCGCGGCCCATGCCGTGGCCGCCAGTGCCGGCGAAATAATGCTGCTGGTAACGGAAGTCGATCAGGGTGTTCAGCCCCTCGACCGCCTCGATCCATACATCGCCGCCGCGGCCGCCGTCGCCGCCGTCAGGCCCGCCGCGCGGGATGAACTTCTCGCGCCGAAACGACACGGCGCCCCCGCCCCCGCCGCCGGACCGGATCACGACTTTGCACTGGTCGAGGAACTTCATGGCGGGGGTTTAGACGAAGATGGCGCCGAGCCCTAGGAGCTCCGCCCGTCCCCGGATTCGACGCCCCGGCGAAGAAGACGCCGGCGCCGGAAGCAGAAGCTTCTCGGACCAATTGGTCCGAGAAGCTGACCGTCTCAAGAGAAGGTAGGTCGTGAGACCTAGGAAGCGATGGCCTTCGTCGTCGCGCGACGACGGATCACTAACGCGCGATGGCGTAGGCGGCGATCACGGCCAGCACGGCCGGTGCGCCCACGGCCAGGTCAGGCGCGGGAGCCGGAGCCGGGTGATCGAGCGCCCATCCTCCGTTCCCCGCTGAGGCGGGAGCAACGCCGACCAGCGAAACGAGTATTCCAACCAGAACTTTCAACGAACTCTCCAGCGGTACGAAACCGAACAAGCTTTGATTAACCGCATAGATAGTGCAGATTGATCGCATAGATAGTGCAAACGAGTCGCCCGTCCATCCTTCTCACCTCCGACGCGAACCGTTAATCATTGGCCCTCGGACTGATGGAAGTGCGCCCATGTCCGTGTCGACAAACACGCAGTCCGCCGCTGTACGCTTAAGCTTCAAAGAGCTTGCTCTATGGTCAAGCTTGCTCGTCTTGGCGAACGGCCTGGTCGGATCGATCCTGGGCGGGCAATTCGCCCCTGGGCCGGGCGGGATCCCGGATTTCATATTCGGCGGCGGATTCCTGGTTGTCGCCTGGGGCGCGGCCGTCTGGTTGCTGATGAAGGCGCCGGCGAAAGCCGCGTCGCTCGCAGACGCGCTCGTCACGCTCGGCCTTTGCCTGCTCGGCGGCCTCGCCCAGACCAACGCGCTCCCAATTGCGATCACGGGCCTCGGACTTTGGCTGTTCCTGAAGAAGGAGGACGATATCCGCGCCGCCGGCGCGGTGTTCCTGGCGATCGCCTCGCAGCAATTCTGGGGCCACATCATCCTCGGCGCCCTCGCGCCGGAGCTGGTGCGACTCGACGCCGCAATGGTCGGCGAGGCGATGGTTCGGACGATCAAGGGCGCCTCCTGGCACGACAACATCATCACCTCGCCGAGCGGCTACTCGATCGTGGTCGTTGAAGGCTGTTCGAGCTTCGCCAACGTCTCGACCGCCCTGCTGGCCTGGGTGTCGTTCGGCCGGCTCGAGCGTGTGAAGTGGCTGCCGCGAGACCTGATTGTCGGCGTCGTCGTCGTCGTGTCGCAAATCGCCTTGAACGTCACCCGGATGTATCTGATGGCGCAATCCCCCCAGAGCTATCTGTACTGGCATGACGATGGCGGGAAACAGATCTACGTCGCCGCAGCCTCGGCCGCGGCGGTGTTGATCAGCGTCGTGGGGACCCATTGGGCAAGCCGAACACGGTGAAGTGGGGCCTCCGGGCGATCCTTGCAGCCCTTGTCATCCTATCCCTCGGCCTGAAGTTCGCCGCCCCGTATCGGGCGACCCAGGATGTGGAACCCATCTCGGGGCTGGCGTCGGTGCTCGGGAGTCACCTTTCCGGCCCGATGTCGCACAAGGGCTGGGGTAGCGCCGAAAACCCCAGCTGGATCATCACCGCGCCGGTGACCGGTTGCCGCGAGCCGCTGACGATCGTGACGGTCATACCGCCCAGTTTCAACGCCGCGGTCGCCTTGGCGTCGTTCGAGAGGCCTGGCGACCGCCACTACTTCGCCTACCTGGATTGGATCTCCAGCCAGCCCGATCGATGGGGGTTGCTCAGGTTGCGGATCTGGCAGCGCGCGCAGCAGATGCTGCACGCCAGCGCATACGGCTCGCCTCGCGTGATGCTGTACATCATCGAAAGTTCGGACTGTCGCGTCGTCGAGGCCGTGAGCTGGCGCAAATATTGGCTGGCGGGGCGATAGGACGCTGGTATGCCGCGCGCATGCCGACGCCCTTCATCACCCTGACCGCCACACACAATCCGCACCGCTGGTACCTGCCGCTGCATGAGGGCCTGTGCGTCGGGCCAGCCGGTGGGACCTTCATGTTCGGCGGCGTCGGCCTGGCGGCGGCGATCCAGGCGATGGAGGGCACCTGCGAGCGCCCGGTGGTGTGGGCGACGGCGCAGTACCTGTCGTATGCGCGGCCGTCTTCGGTGGTCGACCTCGATGTCTGGGTCCCGGCCGCGGGCCGTAACACCACCCAGGCGCGGGTGATCGGCCATGTCGGTGACAAGGAGATCTTCACCGTCAACGCCGCCCTCGGCGCGCGGGCCGGCCAGGTCTCGCAGAGCTGGGTCGAGCGGCCCGATGTGCCGCGGCCGCAGGACTGCGCGCCCGCCGACCATTGGCGCGGCGACCAGGGCGGGCTGCACGGCCAGATCGAGATGCGGCTGGCCAAGGGCGCCAACGGCTTCGATCTGCGGGGCGCCGGCCCGAGCCCGGATGGGCGGCTGATCATGTGGATGCGGCCCAAGCTCGGGCAGGACATCGACGCGGCGATGCTGGCGATCTTCGCCGACCACGTGCCCTCAGGCGTCGGCAATGCGCTCGGCGTCAACGGCGGCGGCAGCAGCCTCGACAACACCCTGCGCATCGTCAGCCTGGTCCCGACCGAGTGGGTGCTGTGCGATATCTCGATCCACGCCGTACACGCTGGCTTCGGCCACGGCGCCATGCGCCTCTTCGCCGAGGACGGCCAGTTGATGGCGAGCGCCAGCCAGTCGATGATCGTCCGCCAGCGCGGACCCTCGTCCGACCCCTGACCTGCCGCCTGCGGGAGTTACCGATGAACCGATACTGGACCCTCTCGGACAAGCCGCTGGGCGCCTGGCCCGAGCAGGACACCTTCGACCTGCGCGAAGCGCCGATCCGCTCGCCCAGACCCGGCCAAGCGCTGACCCGGACCATCTACGTTTCGCTTGACCCCTACCAGTGGGGCTACAAGAAGCGCGGCGTCGAGCCGGCGGGCGCGCCGTGCCATGCGCGCACCGTCGCCCAGGTGGTCGAGAGCCGGATGGACGGCTTCGCCGCGGGCGACCTGGTGTTCAACACCAACGGCTGGGCCGAGTCCGGCCTGATGGGCGAGGGCGTGCAGCGGCCGTCGTACATGATCCCGCGCAAGCTCGACCCGGCGCAGGGACGCATCTCCCAGGCCGTCGGCGTGCTCGGCATGCTGGGCCTGACCGCCTACGCCGGCATGGTGCTGCAGGGCGACCCCAAGCCAGGTGAGACCGCCGTGGTGTCGGCCGCGTCGGGCGGGGTCGGACAGATCGCCGGCCAACTGGCGCGGCTGCGGCGCGCGCGGGTGGTCGGGATCGCCGGCCGCGAAGAGAAATGCCGGTTCGTGACGGGCGAGCTGCGCTACGACGCCTGCGTCTCGCACCTGAGCCCGACGTTCGCGGACGACCTGCGGGCGGCCTGCCCGGACGGGATCGACGTCTACTTCGAGAACGTCGGCGGGGCGGTGTTCGACGCGGTGCTGCCGCTGTTCAACCCTGGCGCCCGGATGACCATCTGCGGCCTGATCGCCCACTATGGCGATGCGGCCGGCGTCGACGCTCGCGCCGCCCTGATGGCGCGTGGCAAGCCGGTGTTCGACGCCCGCGGCGTCACCGTCCGCGGCCTGTTCGTCGGCGATTTCGTCGAAAGCCACCACGACGCGTTCCTGCGCGAAGTGGCGCCCAGTGTCGCGTCTGGCGAGGTGAGGTACCGCGAGGACATCCGCCAGGGGCTCGAGGCCATCCCCACCTGCTTCGCCGAGATGCTGCGCGGCGACAACTTCGGCAAGATGCTGGTGCAGGTCGGCGCGGATCCGACGCTCAGTTGAACCGCAGCTTCACGCCGGCGTAGGCCGTGATCGGCGCGGCGGGGCTCTGAAAGCGGTTGTCGACGCCGGGTCCGTTGGTCACCGCGCTCGCCGGCACTCCGGGCGCGCCGATGCCAGTCGGATCGCCCAGCACGCCGAAGCTGGCGTAGCGGGCGTCGGTGGCGTTGGCGATGGTGACGAACAGCGAAAGGGCGCTGCTCACCTGCAGCGTGGAATGAAGGTTCACCACCGCGTAGCCCGGCAGGGGCGCAAGCTGGTTGCTCTCGTCGCCGAAATAGAACGCGTCGCCGACCACGACCAGGCCGGCCCCGACTGTCCAGCCATGGCGGACCTCCCAATCCGCGCCGGCCTTGAGGCGGTGTCTGGGAATGTCCGGCAGACGGTCGCCCGGCCGCACCTCGATGTTTCCCGCCGCGTCCTGGAACGGACTGGACGGCGAGGGCAGCATTAGGGACGACTGGAAGGTGGCGTCGATGTAGCTGTAGCTGGCGTAGGTGGAGAACTTCGTCGCGCGATAGCGCACGCCGAGCTCGATCCCCTGACGGCGCGTGCCGCCGATGTTCTGAAAGAAGCCCGCGCTCAGCGAAGTGGCGACGCCGTAGATGTCGTCGCTCACGTCGGTGCGGAACAGGCTGGCGTTCCAGGTCAGGGCGCCGCCAGCGGCCGCCAAGCGACCTCTGACACCCGCCTCCCAGGTGTGTGAAACGACCTGCTTCAGGTTCGGCGGATCGCTGGCCAGGGACGAGGGCAGCAGGCACGGAATCTGCGGGTTGGAACACTCGATCTCGCTGGGATTGGGCGCTCGATTGCCCTCGGAGTAGCCGCCGTAGGCGGTTACGGCTGGCGAGAGTTTGTCGGTGAGCCCGAGCGCCGGGTTGAAGCGCCGGTAGCGGTTGTTGCCGCTGAGCGCCGCGCCCAACCTGTCGGTCAGATCGACCTGAGCCGCGTTGTAGCGGCCGCTGGCGGTGACGGCCAAAGCCGGGGTGAGGTTGAATGTGTCGGTGGCGTAGAGGCCGTAGTAGGTAGTGGTCGCCCGCAGGCTCACCGGCGTTGCGCTGAAGTCCGTCCCCTCAGGGATGGCCACCGTCTCGCCAGAGGGCAGCACCTGCAGCGCAGCGTCGATCACCCCGACTTCGGCGGTGGAGATGAAACTGGTCGCCGCATAGTCGAGGCTGGCGCCCGCGGAGAAGTGGTTCTCGCGGCCGAACAGAGGTGTGGCGGCGGTGGCCTGCAGCGCGCCGCCCGCGCCGTCGGTGCTGATCCGTTCGCGGTCGTTTTCGCCGATTGGGACCGTGCCGCCGTCGGAGGGGTCGGTGATCGGCCGTCCCGCCGTGTCGGCGAGCGGCGTCAGTCCATCGCCCTGGCAGAGCAAGCCGGCGTCGGACGGCGACGTGCAGGCCGTGTAATCGGTGGTGTTGCCGTTCACTACCTGCTGCCGGAAGCGGCGAAAATAGGCGGCGCCCTGGAATGAGAGGAAAGGCGTCGCGGCGTAGTCGGCGTTGAGCGTCACGAACGCCAGCCGGTCGACGTTGTCCTGCGGGCTGGTGAACACCAGGGCGCGGCTGATCGCGAGCTCCTGCACCGGCGCCGCGCCCTCGCCGAGCAGCGAATTGGCGGCTGCCGTGGCGCTGAGGTCGAGCGTCAACTGCTCGCCGCGTGCGGTGACGTCGCCGTAGACCTGCCGGATCGAGCTGGCGGAAAACTCGCGCCAGCCATCGTCATCCAGCGCCCGGGCGGCGACATAGACGCCCAGGCTGCCGTTGTTGGCGCCGTACTGCGCCGCCACGTCGCGCCGGCCGAACGAGCCGCCGGAAAACTGCGTGTCGCCGCCAGGGTCGGTGAAGCCGGTCTTCATGCCCACGACGATCGCGCCGCCCAGCGCGTTGAGGCCGAACACCGGGTTGGCGCCGGTGACGTCGAGCCGGCGGATCGCCAGGTCGGGGACCAGGTCCCAGTTCACCGTCTCGCCGAACGCCTCGTTGATGCGCACCCCGTTCTGGTAGACCGCGACGCCCTGCGGCGTCCCCAGCACCGGCGAGGCCTCGAAGCCGCGCAGGAGGACGTCCGGCTGGAAGTCGTTATCCAGATTGGCGTTGAGGTTGACGCTGCCCAGCTGATCGCCGAGCGCGCCGGTGGCGCTGGCCGGTCCGTTTCGGGTCAGGTCGGCGGAGAGCAGCGTGTTGATGTCGGTCGGCGTCTTGTCGGCGTCGATTCCGGTGCCGGGCAGCGGCGTGTTGGCGGTCACCGTCACGGCTGCGACCGATGTCGCGGGCGCCGAGCCCGCGTTGACATCCTGGGCCATCGCCGAGCGCCCCAGGGCCGCCCCGAGCAGCGTGGCGACGACGGCGCCCGCCCAGATCGCCTGTCTCGAAACAGCCATGTCGTCCCAAATCCCCGACGGCCCCTACGTCAGACTCGTTCGAACTCCAGCCAGATCGGATCGCAGTCCCCCAGCCGCTTGGCCTCATAGCGCGTGGTCAGGTGATCCGGCCAGGGCCGCCGCCAGTCGTCCGCACGCTGCGCCGTCCAGCGGAAGGACGGCGACGCCAGGAAGCGCTCAAGGGTCCAGTCGGCGTAATCGGCCCAGTCGGTCGCGAAGCGCAAGGCGGCGCCGGACCTCAGCAGGCGAGCGGCCTCGGCGATGAAGTCCGGCTGGATCAGGCGGCGCTTTTTGTGGCGCGTCTTGGGCCAGGGGTCCGGGAAGAGGATGTAGAGGCGATCGATCGATGCGTCTGGGAGCAGCGTCATTAGCGTGCGTACGTCGCCAGCATGTAAACGAACGTTCGTTAGTATGCTGTCGTCGATATGCGCCAGGCACGCGCCGAGGCCGTTGACGAAGGGCTCGGCGCCCAGGAGCAGTCCGTCCGGATGGGCCGCGGCCTGGCCGGTAAGGTGCTCGCCGGCCCCGAAGCCGGCTTCCAGCCAGACCTCTCGCGCTGCGGGGGCCAGCTCATGCGGATCGAACGGCGTGATCGGCGCGGCGATCCTCGGCAGCAACTCGTCCATCAGCCGCGACTGGCGCGGCTTCAGCGAGCGCGACTTCAGGCGGCCGAAGGTGCGGAGGGCGTGAACCATCGGCCCGGCTGTAGCGGGGCCGGCCCAGGTCGGAAAGCCGGCTCAGCCCTCGCCGTCTTCTTCCTCGAGCCCGTCGACGCCGGCCAGGGCCCGCATCAGGTCAAGGAAGCGGCGGCGCACGCGGCCGCGGGGCAGGCCTGGGAACAGCTTGGCCAGTTCCAGCCCCTCGGCGGTCATCAGAAAGGCGTGCACAGTTTCCTCGTCGGAGGGGCGGCCGCCGGCGCCTTCCTCGGAGGGGTCGGCCAGGCCGTCGAAGAAGTAGGAGACCGGCGCATGTAGCGCCGTGGCGATCTCGTACAGCTTGGAGGCGCTCACGCGGTTGGCGCCACGTTCGTACTTCTGGACTTGCTGGAAGGTGAGACCGAGCGCGTCGGCCAGCTTCTCTTGGCTCACGCCCTGCATACGCCGGCGCAACCTGATCCTTGCCCCTACGTGGAGGTCGACCGGGTTCGGCAGGCGGGTTTCGAGCAGCTCGTTCATGGGCCCCCAATACGGTTACGGTTAACGCTGTTTGTACCAACGTTATTTCGCAAATGAAACCGAACTACTCAGCGTTGCCGTCCTGTCACGCGATCGTGCCAAAATGGGAGCGTTGAAGCGAGCGATATCAGCACCATAGCTGCAAACAACATGCCACCACATACCTCAAAAGTGGTCACCGAAAGTGGCGGCGGCAGGGCAGCGTCGATTACGCCGTAGGCGCCCTGGCCGAGCCGCTTCCCCGGCAACGTGCGGCCGTAGGCGTCGACCACTGCCGAGATGCCCGTCGGAGTCGCCCGCACCATCGGCAACCCCTCCTCGATGGCCCGGTAGCTGGCCAGGTTGAGGTGCTGCCAGGGCCCGCTGGTCACGCCGAACCAGGCGTCGTCCGACACATTGATGATCCAGCCGGGGCGGACACCGGCGCGAACGGCGGCCTCGTGGGTGAAGCCTGGAAACAGGCTCTCATAGCAGATCAGCGGCTGCACCGTCGGGACGCCGGGCGGGCTGATCGGGCGCGGCGGCGGACCCGGGGTGAAGCCCTCGCCGAGGTGGACCAGCTGCTTGACCCCCAACGGCGCCAGTTCGCGGTCGAACGGCAGATATTCCCCGAACGGCACCAGTCGGTGCTTGTCGTAGAGCCCGGTGATGGTGAGGCCGGTCGCGGTGCGCGAGAGCGCGACCAGGCTGTTGTGGTAGACCATGCCGTCCGGCGCATACTCGCCCAGCGCCGCCGGCTGGACGCGATAGCCCCCGGTGATCAGGGTCTGGCCGGGCTGCAGCGCCGCCTCGATCTGCGCCAGGGTCCAGGTTCCGGGCGCGAGGTAGTCCTGCAACGCCGCCGGCAGCCCGGCCTCGGACCAGACGATCACGCTCGGTAGCCGCGCGGCCGGCTGGCGGGTGAGATCCAGGTTGCGCTTCAGCACGTTGGCGAAGGCGGCGGCGTCGTACTGCGCCAGTTCCGGCGTGTCGGGCTGGACCACGCGTATGACTGGCGCGTTCGCCGCCGGGTGGGTCTTCGCGCCGGCGAGTCGCCAGACGCCGAAGCCACAGAGTCCGGCAAGCGCGGCCGCGGCGAGCCCGAGCGCGACCTGGGCGTCGCGCGAGCGCAGCCCAAGGCCCGGCGCGGCGGCGATGGCCAGGGTGATCCAGGTCAGGCCGTAGGCGCCGACGACGCAGGCGAACTGTGAGGGCGCCGAACCCGCGCGCCAAGTCTCGCCCGGCAGGTCCCACGGAAAGCCTGTGAGCACATGGCCGCGCAGCCACTCGCACCCCGCCAACGCCCCGGCGAAGACCAGCAGACGCAACGCGCCACGGGGCGCCAGCGTTCGATAGAGAATGGCGGCCGCGCCCCAGAACAGCGCCAGCCCCCCCGCCATGCTCGCGACCGCGAACGGCGCCATCCAGCCCTGGTTCGCGGCGTCGACGAAGAAGGCCTCGCCGATCCACCAGGTCGAGACCGAGAAATAGGCGGCGCCCGCCAGCCAGCCGCGGAAGAAGGCCGAGCGCCATGGCCGCTCCGGGTCCGCCCGGTCGCAGAGCCAGAGCATGACCGCATAACCCAGCAAACCGGGCAGGAAGCCGAACGGCGGCTGGGCGAAGGCGGCGGCGAGGCCGGCGGCGATCGCCGCGCCGCGCGGCGCCCATGTCGCCGCCCACGGACCGCGTCTTACCTTGGGACCCATTGGCCGGGTCAGGGCTCCGAAGGCGGCGGCGCGGCCGGCGCGATGGGCCGCAGGCGCAGCCGCTTGATCCGGCGTGGATCGGCGTCGGTGATCTCGGCGTCGAGGTCGGGGCTGAGCGAGATGATCTCGCCGCGCTGAGGCACGCGCCCGGCGACGGCCGCGACCAGGCCGGCGATGGTGTCGATCTCGTCGTCGGGATCGGGCATCGGCAGCTGGCGGCCGATCGCCGCCTCGATGTCGGCCAGCTCGGTGCGGCCGGCGACCTCGTAGGCGCCGTCGGGCCGGGCGACGATTTGGGCCGCGGCGGCGACGTCGTGCTCGTCGTCGATCTCGCCGACCACCGCCTCGATCACATCCTCCATGCTGACCAGGCCGTCGACCCCGCCGAACTCGTCGATCACCATCGCCAGGTGGATGTGGCGGGCTTGCATCCGCACCAGCAGGTCGGCTGCGCGCATCGAGGCCGGCACGTAGAGCGTCTCGCGGCGTAGGCGACCCAGCACCGGCTCGTCGGGCGCCGGCGGCGGCATCTTGCCGGCGATCAGCTTGAACACGTCCTTGATGTGGACGAAGCCGACCGGGTCATCGAGCGTCTCGCGATAGATCGGCAGGCGCGAATGCTCACTCTCGATGAACTGGGCGGCGACCGCGTTCACCGGGGTCGAGAGCTCCAGCGCCACGATGTCGGCGCGCGGGATCATCACGTCGGCCACGGTCACGGTCTGGAACGCCTCGGCCTGATCGACCAGATCCTGGCCGGCGCGATCCTCGGCCGTCTCGACCTCCGGCTTCGGCTTGCGGCCAAGGCCGAGCGCGCTCAGCATCTGCTCGAGTGGCCCCGCCTTTTCCGGTTCCTCGTCGGGGACCTCAGGGGTAGTGACGGCCATGGTCTCCTTCGGACGCATAGGGGTCGGCGACGCCGAGACTGGCCAGGACCTGGCGCTCCTGGGCCTCCATCACCTCGGCCTCCGCGTCGGTTTCATGATCGTAGCCTAAAAGGTGGAGGACGCCATGGGCGGTGAGATGCTGCAGGTGCGCGGCGAGCGTCTTGCCCTGTTCGGCGGCTTCCCGCGCGCAGACGTCGAGCGCCAGGGCGATATCGCCGAGATGATCGCCGGCGCCGGGGAACGATAGCACGTTGGTTGGCCCCGGCTTGCCGCGGAACGCTGCGTTCAGCGCCTGCAGCCGCGCATCGGCTGCGAGCAGGATCGCGACATTGGCGTCGGCGCGGTTTTCCGCCTTCAGCGTCGCCGCCGCGGCGGCCTTGGCCAGCGCCCGGGCCCGCGGCTCGGCCGTGCGCCAGGCCCTCTCCTCGATGACGATCTCGATCATCAGCGCGCGTGGCGGGCGGCGTCCGCGTCGTAGGCCTTGACGATCCGCTCCACCAACGGGTGTCGCACCACGTCTTCGGCGGCGAAGCGCATCAGGCCGACGCCCTTGACCCCGTCGAGGATCGAGGCGGCGTGGACCAGGCCGGAATCATTGACGTTGAGCAGGTCAACCTGGCTGGGATCGCCGGTCACCGCCATCCGCGCGCCCTCGCCCATCCGGGTCAGCACCATCTTCATCTGCAGGCGCGAGGCGTTCTGGGCCTCGTCGACGATGACGAAGGCGTGCGCCAGGGTGCGGCCGCGCATGAAGGCGATCGGCGCCACCTCGATCTCGCCGCGGTCGCGGCGGCGGCGCAGCTGCTCGGCGCCCATGATCTCGGTCAGCGCCTCGAAGATCGGCGCCATGTAGGGGTCGACCTTTTCCAGCAGGTCGCCGGGCAGGAAGCCGAGCCGCTCGCCGGCCTCGACCGCCGGCCGCGTGATCACCAGCCGCTCGACTTCGCCCGACAGCAGCATGCCCGCGCCGTGGGCGACGGCGAGGAACGTCTTGCCGGTGCCGGCGGGACCCAGCGCGAACACCAGCTCGTGCTGGGTCAGCAGCTCCAGATAGCGCGCCTGGGCGGCGGTCTTGGCGGCGACCGCGCCGCGCCGGCCGATCGGCCCGCCGCCGGTTCCGCGCCTGGCCTGGTCGATCGCCACCCGCACGTCGGCCTGGGCGATGTCGAGCGCCTGGTCGGCCCGCGCTGCGAGAATCTCGAGCGCCTGTTTGGCGCGGCGACGCGAGTCGACCTTGCCGTTCAGCGCGACGCCGCCGCCAGGCGTCTCCAGCAGCACGTCGAAGGCGTCCTCGAACAGCGCCGCGTGGCGTCCGTTCGGCCCCCAGGCAGCGCGGACGGCGGCCTCCGACAGCGGCAGGAACTCGGAGGGACCGCGGCTCAAGCGGTCGCCAGCTCAAGCTTGCCGGTCAGGCTGCCGCGCGTCGCCGCCGAGATCCGGGTGGGGACGATCTCGCCAATCAGGCTGTCGGGACCCTCGCAGTGCACCGCCTGAAGATAGGGACTGCGGCCGGCGATCTGGCCGCCGTTGCGGCCGGTTTTTTCGAACAGCACCGCCAGGGTCCTGCCGACGTGGGCGGCGTTGAACGCCTGCTGCTGCGCGTTCAGCAGCGCCTGCAGACGCGCCAGCCGCTCAGCCTTTGCCTCGTCGGCGACCTGGCCTTGCATCGCCGCCGCCGGCGTGCCGGGCCGGCGCGAATATTTGAACGAAAAGGCGCTGGCGTAGCCCACCTCACGCACCAACTGCAGGGTCGCCTCGAAGTCGGCCTCGCGCTCGCCGGGGAAGCCGACGATGAAGTCGCCGGACATGGCGATGTCGGGCCGCGCGGCGCGGATGCGCTCGACCAGGCGCAAATAGTGCTCGGCGGTGTGGCCGCGGTTCATCGCCTTCAGCACCCGATCGGAGCCGGCCTGCACTGGCAAGTGTAGGTAGGGCGCGAGCTCGGCGACCTCGGCGTGCGCGGCAATCAGGGCGTCGTCCATGTCGCGCGGGTGGCTGGTGGTGTAGCGGATGCGGTCAAGGCCGGGGACCTTCGCCAGCCGCCAGATCAGCGCCGCCAGGCCGCCTTCGCCGGCATAGGCGTTGACGTTCTGTCCCAGCAGGGTGACCTCGCGCACGCCCTTGTCGGCCAGCGCCCGCGCCTCGGCCTCGATCGCCGCCGCCGGCCGCGAGAACTCGGCGCCGCGGGTGTAGGGCACCACGCAGAACGCGCAGAACTTGTCGCAGCCCTCCTGCACGGTGAGGAAGGCCGTGAAGCCGGCCGGTTCGCGCGCGGTGGGCAGCGCGTCGAACTTTTCTTCGGGCGCGAAGTCGGCCGCCAGCGCGTTGCCGGCGGCGCGGTGAGCGCGGGCGATCAGCTCCGGCAGACGGTGGTACGACTGCGGCCCGACCACCAGGTCCACCGCCGGCTGGCGGCGCATGATCTCCGCGCCCTCGGCCTGGGCCACGCAGCCGGCCACGGCCACCAGCATGGCGCCGCCATCCTCGGCCTTTGCCGCCTTCATCCGCTTGATTTTGCCGAGCTCGGAATAGACCTTCTCGGTCGCCTTCTCGCGGATGTGGCAGGTGTTGAGCACCACCAGGTCGGCACCCTCGGGCGCGTCCGTCAGTCCATAGCCCAGCGGGCGCAACACATCGGCCATGCGCTCGCTGTCATAGACGTTCATCTGACAGCCGTAGGTCTTGATGTAGAGGCGCTTTGCGGGCGCTGGGGTCGACATGCCGGCGTTATGGGGGCGAGCCCGCCGGCATGCAACCGGGGCCGCTCACGCCACGCGCACCATCCGCTTGCCGCGGTTCTCGCCGGCGAGCAGGCCGATCAGCGCCGCGGGCAGGTTTTCCAGGCCATCGATCACGTCCTCCTGCACCTTCAGCTGACCGGCCTCGACCCAGGCGCGCAGCTGCGCCAGGGCGGCGTCCTTGCCGTCGTAGAAGTCCATAACCACGAAGCCGTCGACCTTCAGTCGCTTGGTGACGATCAGGCCCGGCACCCCGCGCGGCCCATGCGCCGGTGGGACGTCATCGTACTGCGAGACCGCGCCGCAGCAGACGATGCGGCCGTGGTTGGCCATGTTGAATAGCGCCGCCTCGAAGATGTCGCCGCCGACGTTGTCGAAATAGACGTTGACCCCTTCCGGGCAGGCGGCGCGCAGGGCGCGGCGCACGTCGCCCAGCTTGTAGTCGACCGCCGCATCGAGCCCGAGTTCGTCGGTCAGCCAGGCGCACTTCTCCGCCCCGCCGGCGATGCCGATCACTTTGGCGCCCTTCAGCTTGGCGACCTGCGCGGCGATCGAGCCCACCGCCCCGGCGGCGGCCGAGACCACCACGGTCTCGCCCGGCTTCGGATCGCCCACCCGCAGCAGGCCGAGGTAGGCAGTCAGGCCGGTGACGCCGTAGACGCTGAGCAGGTGGGTCAGCGGCTCGACCTTGGGCAGCTTCTCCAAATGCTTGGCCGGGACGGCGGCGTATTCCTGCCAGCCAGTCTCGGCTTGCACGAGGTCGCCGGGCGCAAGATGCGGGACGCGACTCTCGACTACCTCCGCCAGCGAGCCGCCCGCCATCACCTCGCCGGCCCCCAGCGCCGCGCGGTAGGTGACGCCCTGCATCCAGGCGCGGTTAGCCGCGTCGAGGGAGACGTAGCGCGCCTTGACCAGCACCTCGCCCTCGCCCGGCTTCGGGATCTCGGCCTCGGCGAAGGCGAAGTTGTCCAACGCCAGCTTGCCCCGCGGCTTCTCAGCCAGGATCACCTGATGATTGACGGCCATGACGCGCCTCCCTTGCTCTGTTGGGGCGCAGGGAACGCCAGACTCCGCGGCGCGGCAAGCCGCCTCAGGCGACCTTCACCATCCGCTTGCCGAAGTTCTCGCCCGCCAACAGGCCGACCAGTGCCGCCGGCAGGGTCTCGAGGCCCTCGGTGATGTGCTCCGGGACCGTCAGCGCGCCACTCTCGACCCAACCGCGCAGATCGGCCAGAGCCCGATCGCGCTTGGCGTTGAAGTCGTTGACCAGGAAGCCGGCCATGGTCAGGCGGCGCGTGACCAGCAGGCCGGGGAGTCCGCGCGGCCCAACCGGCGGCGCCGGGCCGTCGTAGGTCGAGACCGAGCCGCAGCAGGCGATCCGGCCGCCGACGACCATATGCGGCAGGCAGGTCTCGAGAATCTGGCCGCCCACGTTGTCGAAGTAAAGGTCGATGCCGGTAGGGCAGGCATCGCGGAGCTGCTCACGCAGGTTCCCGGCCCGGTGGTCGAGGCAGGCGTGGTAGCCGAGCTCGCGGGGCAGCCGCGCGCACTTCTCAGGCCCGCCGGCGATGCCGATCACCCTGGCCCCGCCGATGCGGGCGATCTGACCGGCGATCGAGCCGACCGCGCCGCCGGCGGCGGAGATAACTACGGTGTCGCCCGCCTTCAGCCGGCCGACCTCGAGCAGGCCGAAATAGGCGGTGAGGCCGGAGATACCGTAGACGCTGAGCTGGTGGCTGAGCGGCTCGGCGCGCGGGCGTTTCTGCAGCAATCTGGCCGGCATCACCGCCCAGTCGCGCCAGCCCATCTCGGCGAACACCAGCTCGCCAGGCGCAAAGCCTGAGGCGCGGCTCTCCGCCACCTCGGCCAGCGCCCGGCCGTACATCACGTCGCCCGCCTTCAGCGCGGCGGCGTAGGTCGCGCCCTGCATGTAGGCGCGGTTGGAGGCGTCGAGGGTGATGTAGAGCGCCTTCAGCAACACCTCGCCGTCGCGCGGCGTCGGGCGCGGGGTCTCTTCGAGGCGGAAGCAATCGGTCGAAAGCCGGCCCTCGGGCAACGCGGCGAGAACGATCTGACGGCTGGGCTCAGCAGTGCTCAATGCGCGATCTCCTCCAGCGCCAGGCCTCGCGTCTTCGGGCCGAGTAGAGACACCGAGACTACCACCACCAGCATCGCCGCGGCGATGAAGCCGAACGCGCCGAGCGCGCCGCCGACCCCGAGCAGCCAGGCGATCACATAGCTGGAGAATACGGTGGAGAGCCGGCTCCAGGAATAGACGAACCCGACCGCCGTCGCCCTGACCCGGGTAGGGTAAAGCTCGGCCTGGTAGGTGTGGTACGAGAAGGAGAGCAAATTGTTGGAGAAGTTGATCGCCACGCCCAGCGCGATCAGCGCCAATGGCGCGCTCACTGCCGAGAAGGCCAGGCCCAGCAGGCCGGTGCCGGCCGCCGCGAACACCACCAGCCACTTGCGCTCGAACCGCTCGGCGATCGTGCTCCAGATCACCGGCCCGATCGGATAGGCGATGGCGATGATGAAGCCGTACTGCAGGCTCTCGGCGAAATGCACGCCGCGCGAGGCGAGGAAGGTCGGGGCCCAGTTGGTGAAGCCGTAAAAGCCGACCGCCTGGAACGCGTTCAGCACCACCAGCAGCAGGGTGCGACCCAGCAGCGGCCGCTGGAAGATCGCCGAGAGCCGCAGGTGGTGGTCGACCGCATGGTCCACGTGCAGCGCCGGCGCTGGCAGCGGCTGGCCGGTCGACGCCTCCACCCGGCGCTCCAGGTCCGACACCACCGCGTCGGCGCGGTCCAGATAGCCGTGCTCGGCCAGCCAGCGCGGCGATTCCGGGAGATGCATCTGGATGAACCAGACGCCGATCGCGGCCACGGCGCCCAGCAGCACCACCCAGCGCCAACCCTCGACGCCGAGGATGGTCAGCGGCCCCAGCTGCCAGGCGGCCAGCGCGACGATCGGCACAGCCAGGAACTGGATCGACTGGTTGACGGCGAAGGCGCGGCCGCGCACCGAACGCGGCGCGATCTCGGCGATGTAGGTGTCGATGGTGACCAGCTCGACGCCGATGCCGATGCCGGCGATCAGCCGCCAGACGTCGATGCCGAGCGCGGTGTTCTGCAGCGCCATCACCACCGCCGCGGCGGTGTACCAGATCAGCGAGACGACGAAGACCCGTTTGCGGCCGAAGCGGTCGGCCACCTGGGAGACCGCGATCGTGCCGATAAAGAGGCCGAGGAAGGTGGCGGCGACGAAGCTGGCCTGGTCCGGCAGGCCGAACAGTCCGTGCTTGTGGAACACGCCCGCCCTCACCAGCACCGGCGAGATGTAGGCGGTCATCATCAGGTCGTAGAACTCGAAGCAGGCCCCGAGCGAGATCAGCACGATCAGGGTCCAGACCGGCCGCGACGGCGGCAGCCGGTCGAGCCGCGCAACGATCTCGGCGGACGTCACGCTCAGATCACGCCGACTGATTGCAGCGCCGCCAGTCTGTCGGCCGCCAGGCCCAGCCGCTCGCCCAGCACCGCCGCGGTGTGTTCGCCCAGCGTCGGCCCCGGCCAGCGCACCTCGCCCGGCGTCTCGCTGAGCTTGGGGAAGACGTTCTGCATCCGGACTTTGCCGAACACCGGGTGCTCGACGGTGACGATCGCCTCGCGGGCGGCGAACTGCGGATCTTCGAGCATGTCCGGCGCGGTGTAGACCTTGCCGAACGGCACGCCGTGCGCCTCCAGCCGCGCCAGTAGATCTGCCGAGGTGAGGGTGCGAGACCAAGCGGCGATACGCTCGTCCAACTCGGTCTGGTTCACGCCACGGACGGCGTGGCTGACATAGCGCGGATCGTCCTTCAGGCCTGCCTCGCCCATCGCCTCGCAGAGCCGGGCGAACACGGTGTCGCCATTGCCGCCGATCAGCACCATGCCGTCGGCGGTCGGATAGACGTTCGAGGGGGCGATGCCGGGCAGCACGGCGCCCGAGCGTTCGCGGACGTAGCCGGTAAGGTCGTACTCGGTGACCATGTTCTCCATCATCGCCAGCACGCTCTCGTAGATCGCCGCATCGACCACCTGGCCGCGGCCGGTGCGTTCGCGCACGTGCAGCGCCATCAGCACGCCCATCACCGCGTGGGTGGCGGCCAGGCTGTCGCCAATCGAGACCCCGGCGCGGGCCGGCGGCCGATCGGGCTCGCCGGTGATGGCGCGCAGGCCCCCCATCGCCTCGCCGATCAGGCCGTAGCCGGGACGGCCGGCGTAGGGCCCGGTCTGGCCGAAGCCGGAGACGCGGGCCATGATCAGGCCGGGGTTGGCGGCCGAGAGCGCCGGGTAGCCCAGCCCCCACTTCTCCAGCGTGCCCGGCCGGAAGTTCTCCACCACGATATCGGCCCCGCAGATCAGGTCGCGGGCGATCTGCTGGCCCTCGGGCGAGCGCAGATTGAGCGTCACCGACTTCTTGCCGCGGCCGATCACCGGCCACCAGGGCGAGAGCCCCTTAGGCAGGCTGCGGCCCCACTGGCGCATCGGATCGCCGCTCTTTGGATCCTCGAGCTTGATCACCTCGGCCCCGAAGTCGGCCAGGATCTGGCCGCAGAACGGCGCGGCGATCAGCGTGCCAAGCTCGATGACGACCAGATCGGCGAGCGGGCCTCGACCCATGCGTTCTTGTCCCTTTCGTTGCTGGGTCTTGGAGCCGGCGCCGCGCGTCGCTGTCAAGCGCGCCGCAATCGAACGGATCTGGCCATCGATCGCCAGAGCGAGCTCTGGTTTTCCGCCCGGCCGGGCGGTAGATCGTGCGCATGCCCAGCTACATCTTCGACCCGCCGCCGCAGCCCGCCGTGCCGATCCTGGGGGAGGCGGCGCTGTATCCCGTCCGCCGCATCCTCTGCGTCGGCCGCAACTACGCCGCCCACCGCCGCGAAATGGGCGGCGGCGAGGACGATCCCGATCCGCCGTTCTTCTTCTCCAAGCCCGCCGACGCCATCGTGCCGTCGGGCGGCGACGTCCCCTACGCCTCGATGACCCACAACCTGCACTACGAGATGGAGCTGGTGGTGGCGCTGGGCTCTGGTGGCTCGGACGTGGCGGCGGCAGATGCGCTGGGTCTGGTGTTTGGCTACGCCGCCGGCGTCGACATGACCCGGCGCGACCTGCAGAGCGCCTACCGCGACAAGGGCCAGCCCTGGGAAGGCGCCAAGGCCTTCGACTTCAGCGCGCCAATCTCGCCGATCAAGCGCTGGACGGGACCGGCGCCACAGGGCCGGATCAAGCTCTCGGTCAACGGCGCCATCAAGCAGGACGCGGTGGTTTCCGACATGATCTGGGGCGTCGCCGCGATCATCTCGGAAGCCTCCAAGCTCTGGCGCCTCGCCCCCGGCGATCTGATCTATACCGGCACGCCCGATGGCGTCGGCCCGGTGGTCAAGGGCGACCTTGTCGAGGGCGAGGTGGAGGGTGTCGGCACGCTGAGCTTCAAGATTACCTGATGGCCCTGACCCTCCACAGCATGTGGCGGGCGACGGCGCCCTATCGGGTGCGGATCGGGCTGAACCTGAAGGGGCTGGCCTACGACTACGTCGGCGTCGACCTGGTCGGCGGCGAGGCGCGGCGCGAGCCTTATCTGGGCGTCAATCGCCAGGGGCTGTTGCCGGCGCTGGAAACCGACGACGGCGTGCTGACCCAGAGCCTCGCCATCCTGGAATGGCTGGAGGAAACCCACCCCGAGCCGGCGCTGCTGCCGGCGGCGCCGCGAGACCGGGCCACGGTGCGGGCGATGGCCGAGATCATCGCCTGCGATATCCACCCGCTCAACAACCTGCGCGTCCTGCAGAAACTAATCGGCTTGGGCGTCAAATTCGGGTCGCCGGAGCAGACCGCCTGGATCCATAGCTGGATCGGCGCCGGATTCGATGCGCTCGAGCCGGCGATCACCGAGCATGGCCACGGCTTCTGCTTCGGCGACGCACCCGGATTCGCCGACTGCTGCCTGATCCCGCAGCTCTACTCGGCTAACCGCTATGAGTTTGACCTCGCGCCGTACCCGGCGATCCGGGCGGTGGCGGAGCGGGCGGCGGCGCATCCCGCGTTCGCAGCCGCGCACCCGGACAAGCAACCGGATGCGGTTCAATAGAGCGCCTCTCTCTCAATCCGCTCAACCCGGCGTTCGCCGGTATGAGTTTATTGGGACTGCGTCAGCCGCCCGTGACCCTGACGTGGGCCTCGGCCGACTTGCCGGACCCGTCCACCACGCTCACCCGGTAGAACCCTGGCCCTGACGGTCGCCAGATCGGCTTGCCGCTGACCGGGTCGAGCGCCACCGGCGATCCATCGACATACCAGCTCAGCCCCGACCCGCCCGCCGCCAGCACGAAGCCGCGGCCGGCGGGGCCGAAGCTGTCGGCGACCACGGTCGCGCCGTCGGGCGGGAAGATCAGCCGGGGCCCGGCGCCAGGACGGTCCAGGGTGCGCAGGGCCGAGGGCGGGGCTTTGGGACCCACCGCGGGCGGGGCGTGGGCCGAGCCGCCGACCACGTCGGCGACGTCGAACAAGAGCGGCAGGGCCGCGTCGCGGCCGGTGAGGTCGGGGCGGGCGCCGCCGTCGGCGCGGCCGGTCCAGACCGCGATCACATAGCCGCCGGCGACGCCGACCGCGACGGCGTCGCGAAAGCCGTAGGAGGTGCCGGTCTTGAACGCCATCGGCTCGGTCCGAGTAAGCGCGTCCGGCGCCCGGCCCTTCGGCGGCGGGCCGTCGCGCAGGATGTCGAGGATGGTGCGCGCCGACGCCGGCTGCATCAGCCGCTGGCCGGATTCGCCCGGCCGCGCCTTGGCTTCGGCCTCGGTCCAGGCCAGCGGCTTGGCCAGGCCGTCGTCGGCCAGCGCGGCGTAGAGCATGGTCACGTCGCGCAGCGAGACCCCCTCGCCGCCCAGCGCCAGCGCCAGGCCGGGATCGTGCGCCTGGGCGTAGGGCCGCACCAGATGCGCGCCGGCGGCGGTCAGCCGCGCCTCGAAGATCTGCGGGCCAAGCCGGTCCAGCGTCGCCACCGCGGGCACGTTCAGCGAGTGGATCAGCGCCTCGCGCATCGTCACCGGGCCGTGGAAGACCCGGTCGAAGTCCTCCGGCTGGTAGTCGGCGAAGCGGCGCGGCGCGTCGTCGAGCTGAGTGTCGGGGGCGACGATGCCGTCGTCGAGCGCCAGGCCGTAGATGAACGGCTTGAGCGCGGAGCCGGGCGAGCGCAGGGCGCGGGTCATGTCCATCCAGCCACCGGCGGCGGTGAGCCCGGCCGAGCCGACCGAGGCTCGGACCGCGCGGGTCTTGGCCTCGACCACCAGGATCGCCGCCTCGGCGTCGGGGCCTTGCGCCTTGGCGACCGCGGCAGCGAGCGGCTCCAGCCGGCGCTGCAGGTCGGCGTCGAGGGTGGTGACGACCGACGCGGTGGTCGGCGCGGCGGCGCGCGCGGCCTGACCGGCGGCCTGCCAGGCCAGCGCCGGGAACGGTTGGCGGCCTGGCAGCGGCTCGGCCGAGGCCTCCTGCGCCGTCGCTTCGGGGATCATGCCGGCCCGGACCATCCGCTGCAGCACCCGGTCGCGCGCTTCCCGCGCCTTTGCCGGATGGCGGTCTGGCCGCCGCGCTTCCGGCGACTGCGGCAGGGCGATCAGCAGCGCCTGCTCGCTCGTTGTGAGCGTCTCGGGTCCGTGGCCGAAGTAGGCCAGGCTGGCGGCGCGCACGCCCTCCAGATTGCCACCGTAGGGCGCTAACGTGAGGTACAGCGCCAGCGTCTCGCGCTTGGAGAGCCGCGCTTGCAGCTGCAGCGCGCGGGCCATCTGGTAGAGCTTGGCGCCGAAGGTGCGGCGGCGCGGCTCCAGCAACCGGGCGGTCTGCATGGTCAGCGTCGAGGCGCCGGAGGTGATGCGGCCGTGCAGGGCGGCGGAGACGGAGGCGCGCAGCGTCGAAATCGGGTCGACACCGGGGTGCAGATAGAACCGCCCGTCCTCCAGGGCGACGACCCGTGTCAGGAAGGTCGGATCCGTGCGATCCAGGTCCGCGCGGATGCGCCAGCGCCCCTGGTCCACCGGCAGCGCCCGCAGCCACGCCCCGCGCCGGTCCAGCGCCACCGGCGAGGAGCGGTAGGCCTTCGACAAATCCGGCGGGAAGGCGGCGTCAAGGCCGACCAGTGCGGTCTCAATCGCTACTAGGGCGATTAGAGCGAGGGTGAGGCGGGGTACGAATCTACCGCCCCTCTCCCCTTGCGGGAGGAGGTGTCGGCGGAGCCGACGGATGAGGGGTATCCGCGCCGACGTCTCAGGCATGGTCACTCTGCGACCCAGTGCAGATACCCCTCATCCAACCCTTCGGGCCACCTTCTCCTGCAAGGGAAGAAGGAAGATTAGCTCCCCGGCGCGATCTGGGCGCGGCCGCCGGCGGAGCGGGCGTTCACGCCGGCGTGGTACATGTCGAGGATCTCGGCGCCTGGGGCGTAGAAGTTCCCGGGCGTGACGGCGCGGGCGACATAGGCCAGGGCGAAGGTCTTGTTGCCGGCAAGATCGAGCGCGGCGACATAGCGGTCGTCGCGGCTTTCCTGCACCTTCGGCGTCGTCAGGGTCCCCAGGAACTTGAACGGCCCCTTGTCCGCGTCGTCAGGTCCCAGCACCGTTTCGATCTCGAAGCCGGCCGGCAGGGCGTCGTCGATCGCCAGCGCCACGGTGCGGCCCTGCTGCGAGCCGCCGGCGATGCGCACGATGATCCGGTCGCCCTGCTTCAGCGAGGCCAGGCTCGCCGCCCCGCCGGAGAAGGCGAAGTAGGTCTTCTCCACCGAAACGCCGTGCTGTTCCTCGCCAGGCGGGACGATCGGCGTGCCGCGCACCGTCACCGTGCGCCAGATCGGCCGGCCACCAGCGTTGACGAAGCGGGCGTCGGCCAGCTTGCCGCTCACCGCCCAGCGCGGCGTCAACCCCGCCGTCGCCATCGGCACGGTGGCGCCGCTGGCCTGGATGTTGATCGGCCCGGCGGCGGCGATCATGAAGTGCGCCGCGCGCAGCAGCTGCGCCTTCTCCTGGGTATTGAGCTGATCCGGGTCGGTCACCGCGCCGTCGAGCCGGCCTTCGAGGCCGTGAGCGATGTCCGGCGCGTTCGCCTCGTAGGCCAGGGCGATGACGCCGGCGAGATCGCGCAACGGGCTCTGGTACCAGTCCTCGTCGTCGACGAAGACCAGCGGCCCGATCTGCAGCAGCGGACGCTTGTAGCCGACCGCGGATGCCGCGTGCTGCAGCGCGTCCCGGGCCCGGGCGGTGTCGCCCATCATCGCCAGGCCCGCGCCGACCTGAGCCATCGCCAGCGGCGAGCCCTCCGACTTCATCTGCACGTCGTGCCACCAGCGCAGCCGCGAGAGGTCGCCACGCGCACCCTTGGCCATCACATAGAGTGCGTAGGCCGAGGCGCGCGAGCGCATCCGCGCCGTCGCCGCCTTGGACGCGTCGGGATTGCCGGCCCACCAGTCCGGGTACTCCAGCTGGTAGGAGACCGAACTCGTGCCGTCCGGGCGGCTGACCTGGCGCATGGCGTTCAGCGCCGCGTCGATCGCGCTCTGCGGCACCGCCGCGCCCTCCGCCTTGGCCTCCAGCAGGAAGTCGGTGGCGTAGGCGCCGAGCCACGGGTCCGCCTCGCCGTCGCCGACGCGCCAGAGCCCGAACGCGCCGTCCAAACTCTGCCGGTCGAGCAGCTGGCCAACCGCGTTGTTCAGCGCCGCCGGGACCGTCCGCAGCTTCGGATCGGACGAGACCGCCTGGGCGTAGAGCAGCGGATAGGCGGTGGAGACCAGCTGCTCGGTGCAGCCGTAGGGGTAGCCGTAGAGCGAGACGGCGATCGGGCCCGGGTCGAAGCCCTTGAACGGCGAATAGCTGACCTGCACCTGCAGCGTGCCGCTGCCGCCGGCGGCCAGGCCGCTGACCAGCTCGTTCGGCGGGGTGTAGGCCGCGCCCGGCTGCTGCAGCTCGGTGGTCGAGCGGGTGATCGGGCCCCAGCCGAGCCGGGTCTGGATCGGGTAGTCCTTGGAGGTGGTGAAGCCGGGACCGCTCACGGTGAAGCCGACCGAGCCGATGCCGGTGTGCGACGGGGCCATGAACGGGATGTGCTCGGCGATGCGCTGGCCGAGGATCAGCTGGAACGCCTTCTGGAACACGGCGACGATGCCGTTGGCGCCGCGCATGATGGCGTTATAGGGCCCGGGCTGGCCCTCCATGTTTTGCAGCTCGAGCGTCGCGTCGGCGGTATCGCCCGGCGAGAGAAAACGCGGCAGATCGAGGTCGGCGATCACCGGCTGGCGCACGGTCAGCTCCTTGTCGCCCGAGCCGACCTGGGTGTCGGTCCAGGCCACCGCCATGATTCGCAGCTGGCCGTTGAAGTCGGCCGCCGGCAACTTAACCGTCGTGCGGCCATCGGGGCCGGTGGTGACCACGCCCGACCACAGCGCCACCGACTTGGTCGGGGTGACGGTCAGGCCCTCCCCGCCCAGTTCGTCGCCGCCGTAGACGCTCGCTGGCGCACCGAGGTTGGCGTCCAGCAGGCGGCCGTAGTCGTCGCGATAGTCGACCGAGAAGGCACGCTTGCCGAAGTACCAGCCGACCGGGTCGGGGCTGGTGGCCTTGGTCAGACGCAAAATGCCCTCGTCCACGGCGGCCACCGTGACGTGGGCGCTCTGGCCAAAGCCGAGGCCATGCACTTGCAGCGGCACGTCGACGTCGGCCTTGGAATCGATCTTGTCCGGCGTGCCGATGTCAACGCTCAGCTTGCGATCCTTGGGATCGAGCGGGACGTAGACGAGGCCCAGCGCCCGCTTCGGCGTCGGCGACGACACCGGGTCGCGCGGCTGGATCACCGTCACCAGCACATAGGCGCCGCCGCCCCACGCCGCCGAGGTCTTCAGCCGCACCGTGCCGCCGTCCTTGCCGACGGTGAAGGTCTTGAAATCGATCAGCCGGTCGGTGGCGACCGCGACCTGCGCCTCGCCGCCATAAGGCGCCTTGACCGCGATCTCGACCGTGTCGCCCTGGCTGTAGCTCTTCTTTTGCGGCGCGACGCGGACCAGGTCCGGCGACTCGGTGGCGTCGGCCGGCGCGCCCCAGCCGACGGTGAAGCGGGTGATGGTCTTGGCGCCGCCGGAGCCGTTCAGCTCCAGCCGATAGTCGCCCCAGCCCAACTTGCGCGGCCGCACGTGCGCCGGATCGCCGGCCCCGACATCGAGCGAGCCTTGAGTTACCACCGTGTCGCGGCTGGTGCGCCGCCACTGCCATTTGCCGTCCTGCTGGTACCAGTCGTAGCTCCAGTTTTCGCTGATTAGGCTGTAGCTGACGCCCGGCGCGGCGATCCGCGCACCGGCAGCGCTCACCGCGATGATGTTGAGATTGACCGGCGGGGCGTTGTCGCCCGAGGCGTCGCCCTGGTCGACCTTGACCCCGAGGTAGAGCGACTTTGGCCGCAGCTTCAGGCTGACGCTCTCGCGCACCGGCCGCCCGCCAGGCTCGAACACCGAGGCGGTGACCAGCGCCAGCACCGGATTGACCGTGTCGCCCGCCGCGCTGCCGGCCAGCGCCAGGGTGGCGTGGCCCGCGCCGTCGGTGACCGACGTGCCGAGATCGACCTCCTTCTCGTCGAACGCCGCGGTCTCGTCCCCCCACTGGTAGTCGGCGAAGGCGGGGAACGGGTTCGGGTCCGGCCGCAGCCGGGCCTCGCCCTGTGTCTGCAGCCCGGCGCCGATCGCGCCATAGAGGAAGCGCGCGGTGACGTTTACGTTACGGGTGTCGGTTGCACCGACCGGGACCACCGCCTGGCCGTCGGCGGTGACCGCCAGGCGCTGCGGCACGAAGTCTTCGACCTGGAAGTCGAGGTTGCCGGCGGCGGCCTTGAAGCCGTCGATGTCCAGCTCGGCGGTCCAGTGGCCGCGCGGCGCGGTGCTGGGCAAGACCACCGTGGTCTCGATCGACCCGCCCGGGCTGGCGGTGAACGGATAGCGCTTGAACTCGAGCCCCGACGGCCGCTTCAGCACGATCTGGCCCTTGCGATCGGCCACCGCCCTGGCCTCGCGGTCCCGCACCAGCGCCATCAGGTGCACCGTCTCGCCCGGCCGGTAGATGCCGCGGTCGGCGTAGAGATAGCCGTCGACGCCGCCGTTGATCGAGCGGCCGTCCAGCAGATCGCTGGGCGCTGCGCCAGGCTGGGTGCTGCCCGTGCCCTGCTTGGAAAGATCGGTGGGCGAGCGCTCCAGGTCGAGCACCGCCAGGTCGCCCTGGTCGCCGTAGGCCATCACCATCTTCGGCGTCATCGCGCCCGTGCCGTCGAGCAGGGTGTGAGCGAAGGTGACCCGGCCCATGCCGTCGGTCTTGGACGTGGCCAGGGTCTCGCCGTTCTTGGCCATCAGGCTGACCGACGTGCCGTCGAGCGTCTTGGCCGACTTCAGCGAGCGGACCACCACGTCGAGCGCGTCCGAGCCGGTGTAGGCGGTCAGCGCCATGTCGGTGAAGATGATCCAGCGCCGCGCCTGCGCCGGCGGCGTGCCTTCGCTGGATTTGTCGGCGAGGTCGCGGCCACCCGAGGCGTCGCGCGCCTTGATCACATAGCCGCCCGGCTTCATCTCCTTCAGCACCGCGCCCAGCGGGAACACGGTGGTGGTGTGCTGGCCGGGATCGCCCTTTACGTCGACGAAACCCTTCCAGACGATCTGCCCTTCGTCGTCCGGGCTGTCGTCGCCGTAGTCGTCGGCATATTGGCCCTCCGGCGTCGGATCGGGCGCGCTGATCGACTTGCGCACCAGGTTGCGGTCGACCACGCGCCAGACCTCGATGTGCAGCTTGGTGACGCTGACCGTCTCGATGCCGACGCCATCGCTGTCCTCGCGCGGCAGGATCACCCCCTCGCCGGCGAAGCCGACATAGGGCGGCTTGTCGCCGTTGGTGAAGTCGGTGTCGGCGTTGGCGGCGAGCGTCTCGCCGTCCTTCGCCGGCAGGCCCTTGAGCAGGGTGACGTGGCGGTCGGTAAAGCCGACCCCGCCGATGCACAGCTCGTCCTTGCCCGCCACCGACACCGCCGGCGCGTGGCCGAGGTCGGGCGAGACCAGCACGAAATCGCCGTAGGATTTGTTGGGGTCGAGATCCCGGGTCATGCGGACACAGGCCAGCGGGTCGGGCTTGGAGGTGTCGAGCCGGGTCTTCCAGATCGCGAAGCCGTCCGGCATCACCTCGCCGGCGCGGGGCGCGTTGGCGTCACGCGGATGGCCGAACATCGACCAGAACGCCGACTTGTCGCCCGCCTGGGCGTGACCGAACAGGGTCCCGTCAACGCCCTTGGCGAACAGGAAGCCGCCGCCGAAAGCCAGGATCACCACCCCGATCACGGCCGCCCAACTGCGGTTCATTCAGAACGCCCCCTACCCAGTGCCCCGGGCGACAGCGATGGAAGCGCAACGGCGTTATCCGGTCAATCCGCGCGACGAATGGGCCGCGAGGGTAAACGGCTCTTAACCTTCAGCAGGCTCTACTGGGGGCGAATTCCGTCACCGGAGGAAGCATGGCCGTAGCGGCGCGCAAGACCGCTTCTCAGATCGCTGGCGAGACGGCGCTGGGCGCGTGGCGTCACACGGCCAGCGCACGCTTCCGCGGCGGGCTGACCGCGGCGCTGGGCGGCGCGCTGGCGCTGGCGCTGGCGAGCTGGCGCGCGTCCGATCCCAGCCTCGACGCCGCCGCGGCCGGCACGCCCGGCAACCTGCTCGGCGCTGCCGGGGCCGACATCGCCGACATCGCGATGCAGTCGCTGGGCCTGGCCGCCTGGCCGGTCGCCGCGCTGCTGCTGGCGATCGGCATCACCCGCGCCGCCGATCCCGCCCCGGACCTGACCCGCAAGACCCTGCGCTGGCGCGCCCTGGCCGGCGCCGCGGGCCTGGTGCTGCTGGCTGGCGGCCTAAGCGCAGTCGCGCCGCCGGCGATCTGGCCGCTCGCGTCCGGGCTCGGCGGCCTGATCGGCGATCTGCAGTCCAACGGACTGGCCGGGCTGGCCAGCGCGATCGGCGCGCCGGTCGCCGGCGCCATCGCCGAAGCCTTCCTCGCCGCCGTCGGCGTCTGGCTGACCGCCCTGGCGCTCGGACTGAAATGGTCGCACGTGACCAACTTCCTCGAGTTCCGCCGACCTGCCGCCGCGCCGCGGGCCACTGTGCGCGCGCCAGCCAAACCACGCGCCAGAGCGCCGGCCGCCGCCGCGCCTTTCATCGAGCCGGAGCCCCAAGTCGACGCCGCGCCGCTGGCGATTCGGACGCCGAAGTCGGTGGCCAAGCCGTCGGCCCGCGAAGCCCGCGAGAGCCAGCCCACGCTGTTCGCCGCCGAGGAGACCGGCTTCAAGCTGCCCGAGCTGGCGCTGCTGGCGAAGTCGAAGCCGCGCGCGGCCACCTTCGACGAAGGGGCGCTGCGCCAGAACGCACGGGTGCTGGAAGGCGTGCTGGCCGAGTTCGGCGTGCGCGGCCAGATCGACCAGATCCGCCCTGGTCCGGTCGTCACGCTCTACGAACTGGTGCCGGCCGCCGGGGTGAAGTCGGCCCGCGTCGTCGCGCTGTGCGACGACATCGCCCGCTCGATGAGCGTCGCCGCCTGCCGCGTCAGCGTGGTCTCCGGGCGCAACGCCATCGGCATCGAGCTGCCCAACCCCAAGCGCGAGACGGTCTATCTGCGCGACCTGCTGGCCGCGCCCGAATACGAGAAAAGCGGCAACATCCTGCCGCTGGCGCTGGGCGAGACCATCGGCGGCGATCCCTACATCGTCGATCTGGCGAAGATGCCCCACCTGCTGATCGCCGGCACCACCGGCTCGGGCAAGTCGGTGGGGGTCAATGCGATGATCCTGTCGATCCTCTACCGTCTGCCGCCCAGCCAGTGCCGCTTCATCATGGTCGACCCGAAGATGCTGGAGCTGTCGGCCTACGACGGCATCCCGCACCTGCTGGCCCCGGTGGTCACCGATCCGAAAAAGGCGATCGTGGCGCTAAAGTGGACCGTGCGCGAGATGGAGGACCGCTATCGGCGAATGTCCAAGATCAGCGTGCGCAACATCGCCGGCTACAACGAGCGGGCCCGCGAGGCGATCGCCAAGGGCGAGCACTTCGTGCGCACGGTGCAGACCGGCTTCGACGAACAGGGCCGGCCGATCTACGAGGAAGAGCGGCTGAACCCCGAGCCGATGCCCTATCTGGTGGTGGTGATCGACGAGGTCGCCGATCTGATGATGGTCGCCGGCAAGGACATCGAGGTCGCGGTGCAGCGGCTGGCGCAGATGGCCCGGGCCGCCGGCATCCACCTGATCATGGCCACCCAGCGCCCGTCGGTCGACGTGATCACCGGCACCATCAAGGCCAACTTCCCGACCCGCATCAGCTTCCAGGTCACCTCCAAGATCGACGCGCGCACCATCCTCGGCGAACAGGGCGCCGAGCAGCTGCTGGGCCAGGGCGACATGCTCTACATGGCCGGCGGCGGGCGGATCACCCGCCTGCATGGACCGTTCGTCTCCGACGGCGAGGTGGAGGCGGTGGCAAAGCAGCTGCGCGAGCAGGGCCAGCCGCAGTACCTCGACGAAGTCACCGCGATCGCCGAGGACGACGAGGACGGCGGCGATCCGCTGGGCGGCGAAACCGGCGGCGGCAACGAGCTTTACGACCAGGCGGTCGCCGTGGTCACCCGCGACCGCAAGGCCTCGACCAGCTACATCCAGCGCCGCCTGCAGATCGGCTACAACCGCGCCGCCTCGTTGATGGAGCGGATGGAGCGCGAAGGCGTCGTCGGCGCCGCCAACCACGCCGGCAAGCGCGACATCCTGGCGGGGCCGCCGCCGCATTAGCGCTCGCCTAGGTCCGACAAACATTGTCATCCCGGAGAGCCGCGCAGCGGACTCGTCCGGGTTCTACTTTCGCCGACGGCGCTGAGTAGATCCCGACCCTCCGCTGCGCTCCGCCCGGGATGACAAATCTTGGTGAGGTCGCGCCAGTTCGTTCAAACGCCGTTCACCCGCAACAACGCTTGGCTTTGCCGGGGGCGCGACCTTAAGGAGGCGCCATGATCGCTTTGTTGTCCCGACGCCTGACCCTGCTCGCCCTCACCGCCTTCATGGCCATCCCGGCCGTGACCCGCGCCGACCCGCAGGACGACGCCCTGGTCGCCCGCGCCGTCGCCTATCTGGATGGACTGACCGCGGCGAAGGGCAGCTTCCGGCAGACCGACCCTCGGGGGGTCACCGTCACCGGGACCTTCTATCTGGCCAGGCCCGGCCGGGCGCGGTTCCAGTACGATCCGCCGTCGGGCCTCTTGATCACCTCGGACGGCAAGACGGTGATAATGTCCGACAGCCGGCTGAAGACGTTCCAGCATTTCCCGCTCAGTTCGACGCCGCTGGCGCTGTTCCTCGCCGACCACATCCGCCTCGACAAGGGCGCGACGGTGACCCGGGTGGAGCATAACGCCGACAGCTTCTCGATCACCGCGCGCGACGGTCACGGCCTCTCGCAGGGCCAGGTCACGCTGTATTTCGCCGAAGGGCCGCTGCGGCTGTCCGGCTGGGCGCTGATCGATGCGCAAGGTCGCGTGACCCAGGTGGCGCTGGGCCCGCTCTCGCCGATCGGCGATGCCGACCCTGAGCTTTTCAACCAGAGCCAGTAGCGCACGCTGTGCGCGATTGTGACAACAAGATCACAATCAAGCATTCGAATCGCACGCCTTGACTTTCCCGGTCGCCAGTTGCATTTACGCAACTACGTGACGGATCATCCGACCTGAACCGTTGCAACCGTGCCGGAACCAATCCCCTCCCGGCCGCGGCATGAGAGACGACTGAAACGCCCGGACGCCAACCGCGTCCGGGCGCTTTTTTGCCCAAGCGCGGGCAGCAAAAGCGGAACGCTTTTGCGACCGAACGCGCGGCAACGAGTACTTACGAGCCCATGCATCTCCGACTCGCGACCTGGAACGTCAATTCCGTCCGGCTAAGGGCCGAGCAGGTGGCCAGATTCGCCCAGGAGGCGGCGCCCGACGTAATCTGTCTGCAGGAGATCAAGTGCCGCGAGGGCGAGTTCCCGACCGCGGCTTTCGTCGACGCCGGCCTGCCGCACTTGAGGATCGCCGGCCAGAAGGGCTGGCACGGCGTCGCCATCGCCTCGCGCCTGCCGATCGAGGACGCGCCGCAACTGGACGTCTGCCGTGAGGGCCACGCCCGCGCCGTTTCGGCCAGGATCGCGGGGATCGAGGTGCATAACTTCTACATCCCCGCGGGCGGCGACGTCGCGGACCGGGCGATCAATCCGAAGTTCGACCACAAGCTCGACTTCTACGAGCGCCTGACCGCCGAGATGGCGCGCCGCGACCCGGCCGCGCCGCTGGCGATCCTGGGCGACCTCAACGTCGCGCCGGGCGAGAACGATGTGTGGAACCACAAATTCATGTCCCGGGTGGTGAGCCACACCCCGATCGAGGTCGAGGCGATGGCGGCGCTGCAGGCCAGTCTCGGCTTCGTCGACCTGGCCCGCGAGATGATTCCGGAGCCGCTGAAGCTGGCGTCGTGGTGGAGCTACCGCGCCCGCGACTACCGACTCTCCAAGCGCGGCCTGCGCCTGGACCACATCTGGGTGACGCCCGGCCTGCGCGACGCAGCCTTCCGCAAAGGCTCGGCCGCCTGCCGCATCCACGACGACGTCCGCGGCTGGGACCGCCCCAGCGATCATGCGCCGGTGACGGCGGATCTGGTGCTGTAGGCTCGGTCTAACCGCTCTTCCCCGCGAAGGCGGGGACCCAGGCGTTTTCTGAAGACCCGAGACGACCCGGCTAGAAAGCATGGGACCGCGGAAAACACGGAAGGTTCGACGTCGCCTGCTGGACGTTCCACCTGATGCGAGCGTCCGTGCTTTCCGTGGTTCAAAAAGCCTGGGTCCCCGCCTTCGCGGGGAAAGCGGACTTATTACGCCACCGCTTCGTCTTACGCTGCCGCCTCGTCGTCCCTGGCGGCTTTGCGGACCTTGGCCACCGCGCGTTCGCGCTTCAGGCGCGAGAGGTGGTCGAGGAAGAGGACGCCTTCGAGGTGGTCCATCTCGTGCTGGATGCAGACTGCGAACAGTCCCTCGGCGTCCTCCTCGACCTGTTTGCCGTCGTAGCCGAGGTAGCGGATGCGCACCGCCGCCGGGCGTTCGACCTCGTCGTAGATTTCCGGCACAGAGAGGCAGCCTTCCTCGTAGACGGCGAGCTCCTCGGAGGCCGAGAGAATCTCCGGATTGATGAAAAAACGCGGCGCCTTCTCCTCATCGCCGCGCGAGATGTCCATGACGATGACGCGCTTGGGCACGCCGACCTGGATCGCGGCCAAGCCGATGCCGGGGGCCGCGTACATCGTCTCCAGCATGTCATCCATCAATGCGCGCAGGTCGTCATCGACCACCTTCACAGGGTCGGACTTGCGTTTCAGCTTCGCCAGGTCGGCATCGACGGTGAGAATAGGTCGCAGGCTCATGCCGCCGAGGTAGGAGCGACTGACTTTAGCGTCAAGATGGGCGCGTCGATCCGCTCGGAACCGCGCATCTCGCTGGCAAGCTTGGTCAATTCGCGCACGCCGGTCTCGATCGGGGCCAGTTCCGGCACTTCGCGTCCCTCGTGGTCGACCGACAGCTCTTCGAAGCGGCGCGCCTGGGTCAGCACCTGGGTCTCCAGCGAGCCGGCGAACTGGTTGTAGCGCTTGACCGAGTCGTCCAGCGACTTGCCCAGCCGCTGCGCATGCTCGCCCATCACCGCGATGCGCTTGTAAAGCTCGCGGCCGAGGTCGGCGATCTGCTGCGCGCCCTTGGCCTGCTCCTCCACCCGCCAGCCGTAGGCGACCGCCTTGCAGAGCGCGAACAGCGTCGTCGGCGTCACCACCAGCACGCGGCGGTCCATCGCCTCGGTCATCAGGTCCGGCGCGCGGTCGAGCGCAGCGGCGAGGAAGCCGTCACCGGGCACGAACATGGCGACGAAGTCGGGCGAGCCCTCGGCCTTGAACTGGTCCCAGTAGGCCTTGGCCGAGAGGCCAGCGATGTGGGCGCGCACCGACTGCGCGTGGCGCGCCATCGCCGCGTCGCGCCCGGCGTCGTCGACGGCGTCCTGCGCTTCTAGGAAGGCGTTCAGCGAACACTTGGCATCGATCACGAACACCGCCCCGCCAGGCAGCCGCACCTTCACGTCAGGCCGGCGGCGGCCTTCTTCGCTGTCGACGCTGAACTGCTCCTCGAAGTCGAACCGGTGAGCGAGGCCGGCGGTTTCCAGCACGTTGCGAAGCGTCTGCTCGCCCCAGCGGCCCTGCACCCCAGCGCCGCGCCGCAGCGCCGCCGACAGCTTGCGCGCCTCGTCCTGGGTCGCAGTGGAGGCGGTCAGCATCTGGGCGATCTGCGCCTTGAGGCTGCCCGACTCTTCGGCGCGGGTCTTCTCGGCGGCCGCGGCCTGCGCCTCGAACTTGGCCAGGGTGTCGGCGACCGGCTTCAGCTGCGCTTCGAGTTTCGCCTGGCTGAGTCGCTCCTGCGCCTCGAACGTCTCCCCGGCGCGCCTGATCAGCACATCCGCCACCGCCTGCGCCGACAGCGCCGCCTGCACCTTCAGCGTCTCGCCATTGGCCTCCAGCAGGCGAGCGCGCTCCTCGGCCCGCACGGCTCGCCCCCGCTCGACCACGGCCCAGGCGGCGGCGGCGGCGGTGGTGAGGGCGAGAACGATGAGCAAAACGACGTTCATGGTCCGTTCGTAGCGAGAGTCGCTCTCTTCGGTAACCCCCTTCATCCCCGCTCATCCCGGCGTTCGCCTGGATGAGCGAGCTAAGCCGGCCGTCTAGCCCTCAAGGCCTGGGCGATGGTGCCGTCGTCCAACCAGTCGAGGTCGCCGCCGACGGGGACGCCGCGGGCGAGCGAGGTCACCGACACCTCGCAGCCGGCGAGGCGGTCGGTGAGGTAGTGGGCGGTGGTCTGGCCGTCGACGGTGGCCGGGAGGGCCAGGATCACCTCCTTCACCGGGCCGTCGTGCGAGCGGGACACCAGCCCGCCGATCCGCAGCGCGTCGGGGCCGACCCCGTCCAGCGCCGATAGCAACCCGCCCAGCACGTGGTAGCGGCCGCGGTAGGCGCCGGCGCGCTCCATCGCCCACAGCGAGCCGACCTCCTCGACCACGCAGATCAGCGCGCCGTCGCGGGTGTGGTCGGCGCAGATCGAGCAGGGATCGCGGGTGTCGAGCGAGCCGCAGACGGCGCAGGTCTTCACCCGCTCGGCGGCGTCGGCCATCGCCTCGGCCAGCGGGGTCAACAGCTGATCGCGGCGCTTGAGCAGGCTAAGCGTCGCGCGCCGGGCCGAGCGCGGGCCGAGACCCGGGAGCTTGGCGAGCAGCGCGATCAGCCGCTCGATCTCGGGTCCGGCGGCGGCGGCCAAGTCAGAACTTCGGCATGCCAGGCAGGCCGGCGAAAGGTCCGGCGACGTCGGCCATCAGCTCGCCCTGCTTGATGTCGAGCTTGCGGCGGGCGTCGGCGTGGGCGGCGACGATCAGGTCGGCGAGAATCTCGCCTTCGCCGGGGGCCATCAGGGTGGCATCGATCTCGAGCCGGGTCAGCTCGCCGGCGCCCTTCAGGGTCACCGTGACCATGCCGCCGCCGGACGTGCCCTGCACCTGCGTCTCCGCCAGCCGCGCCTGCGCCTCCTGCAGCTTCTCCTGCATCGCCTGCGCCTGCTTCATCAGGTCGCCCAGATTCTTCATGTGCGGGGGTTCTTCATTCGTCGTTCTCGTTCACAACTTCGTCCTCGGCCGGCGCCGGCGCGGCTTCGGGAGGGGCGAGCTGTCGGATCTCGGTCAGCTCGGCGCCCGGAAACACCTCCATAACCGAAAGCACGAATGGATCGGCCAGCGCCTCGGCGCGGATCATGGCGTCTGCCTTGTCCTGGCGCTCGGCCAGGGTCTCGGCGCCGCCGCCGGTCTCGGCCATCACCAGCCAGGGCTGGCCGGTCCACTCCTTCAGCCGCGCCGAGAGCCGCTGCGAGAGGTTGTTCGGCGCCCCAGGGGCCGGCTCGAACGAGATCGCGCCGACGCGGAAGCTGATCAGGCGGACGTACTTCTGCACGTCGAGTCGCAGGGCGATGTCGCGGCGCTTGTCGATCAGGGCGACGACATCCGCGAAGTTCTGCAGCGCGGGGTCCTGCGAGATCGCCGGCGCGGGCTGCATCGCCATGCGCGGCGAAGCGCCGCCGCGGGCGCCAGAGCTGGCGGAGCCGCCGCCCCCGCCGCCCGAAGGCGCGGGCGAGCCGCCGCCGAGGTCGCCGCCTTCGCGCAGGGCCTTCAGCGCTTCCTCCGGTCCGGGCAAGTCGGAGGCGTAGCAGAGCCGGATCAGCGCCATTTCCACCGCCGCCGATGGATCGGGCGAGCGGCGCACCTCTTCGTAGGCGCGCAGCAGCATCTGCCACAGCCGCGAGAGGCTGGGGCCGGAGACCGCCGCGCCGATGGCGGCCAGGCGCTGCACCTGGTCCTTCGGCAGCACCAGCGCCGTCGGGCCAATGGTCTTGGCGAGGCTAGCGCCATGGCAGTGCTCGAGCAGGTCGGCGACCACCGTCGCCGGGTCGGCCCCGAAGCCGTAGAGGGTGCGGAACACCTCGATCGCCGGGCCGGCCTCGCCGCGCACGCACTTCTCGAACAGCTCGATGGTCTGGATGCGGTCGGCCAGACCCAGCATGTCGCGCACCAGCGTCGCGGTGACGGTGACGCCGGCGTCGGCCTGCACCAGCGCTTGGTCGAGCAGCGACTGGGCGTCGCGCACCGAGCCTTCGGCGGCCCGGGCGATCAGCGCCAGCGCGTCGGCTTCCACACGCATGCCTTCGGCAGCGGCGATCTTCTCCAGGTTGGCGGCGATCACGTCCGGCTCGACCCGGCGCAGGTCGAAGCGCTGGCAGCGCGAGAGGATGGTCACCGGCACCTTGCGGATCTCGGTGGTGGCGAAGATGAACTTGGCGTGCGGCGGCGGCTCTTCGAGGGTCTTCAGCAGCGAGTTGAACGCCGCTGTCGAGAGCATGTGCACCTCGTCGATGATGTAGACCTTGTAGCGGGCCTCGACCGGCGCGTAGCGCACCCCGTCCAAGAGCTCGCGCATCTCGTCAACCTTTGAGCGGCTGGCGGCGTCCACCTCCATCACGTCGAGGTGGCGGCCCTCGAGGATCGCGGGGCAGCAGCGGCCCTCCTCGGCCAGGGCGGTGACGCTTGGCTCGTGGATAGTCGCGCTGTCGTAGTTGAGCGCGCGGGCCAGCAGGCGGGCGGTGGTGGTCTTGCCGACGCCGCGCACGCCAGTGAGCATGAAGGCGTGGGCGATGCGGCCGGAGGCGAAGGCGTTCTTCAGCGTGCGGACCATGGCCTCCTGGCCAATCAGGTCCTCGAAGGTGCGCGGCCGGTACTTGCGGGCGATGACGGTGTAGGCGGCGCTGGGCGGCGCTGGCGGGGCGCCGAACATGTCGGCGGTCAGGTCGTCCTTTGAGGCCTCGTCGCGCTCAGCCAAGCCGAGAGTCTCGGCGTCGGCGTCAAGCGTGAAGTCGGAGTCAGCCATTCACTCGCGGGTGTTGGGGTCTGAGGTGGAGACCGGCAGACGACCCGGAGTGAACTTCGTTACGGCTGCTTCCTTCCGGACCTGACCGGGTTGGCGAGGCCTCCGCCCATCGCCGATCTCCGCCTCCTATATCGCGTGGCCGGGAGGTGGGCGCAAGCTTGGCGAGGGGCATGACGGGTGCGGCAAGAGTCGCTAGAGACGAGGCATGCCGCTGACAGCCTTCCAGAACGTCTTCGCCGGTAACCCGCTCGACCGGTCGAGCTATCAGCGCTCCAACCCCGAATGGATCGCCGGGAAGCTGGCCGATCCTGGCAGCATCGCGATGGTGCTGTGGAACGGCAAGCCGATGGTGGAGAGCCGCAAGGACGCGCCGAAATCCAGCCAGATCGCCTATGTGCGGGCCGAGCTGGCCGGCGAGCTCGGGGGCGACGGCGAGCGGCTGCTGTTCATGGGCCTGTGGCAGGAAACCGCCGTCTTCGCGCTCGACATGGAGGGGCCAGCCGACCCCGCCGACGGGCCGCTGGAGGGTCTCGGCCGGTTCGAGGACCTGCGCATGATCGCCCTCGAGCTGCCACCGGCCGACGCGGCGATGTTCGCGACCGCCAAGGCGATGTTCGAATGGCGCCGCCGTCACCGCCACTGCGCCAACTGCGGCCAGCCCACTGAGCCGATGGACGGCGGCTGGAAGCGCTTCTGCCCCTCGTGCAAGGTCGAGCACTTCCCGCGCACCGATCCGGTGGTGATCATGCTGGCGGTGCGCGGCGAGCGCTGCCTACTGGGGCGCCAGGCGGCGTGGCCGAGCGGGATGTATTCCGCGCTGGCGGGCTTCCTGGAGCCGGGCGAGAGCATCGAGGAGGCCTGCGCGCGGGAGCTGTTCGAGGAAGCTGGCCTGCGCACCGCCAGCGTGCGCTACCACTCGACCCAGCCCTGGCCCTATCCGTCGTCGCTGATGATCGGCCTGATCGCCGAGGTCGACGAGGGCGAGGCGACGCCTGACCAGACCGAGATCGAAGAGGTCCGCTGGTTCACCCGTGAGGAAACCCGCGCGCTGATGAAGGGCGCGCTGAAGGACGCGAAGGCGCCAGGGGCGATGGCCATCGCCCACCAGCTGATCAAGGCCTGGTCGGAGGAGGGGTAAACCCAATCCGTCATCCCTGGCGGAGCGCGCAGCGCGTAGACCGGGGTGACGAGAACGGAAGCTAGAGCAGCGCCAGCACGTCCCGCACAGCCAGCGCCGCCAGCACCACCGTCCCCAGCGCGAACACCCCGAAACGCACCAGCACCGCGTTCACCGTCGCCTGGATCAGGCTGTGGACCACGCGCAACGCGACATAGGCCCAGGCCAGCGCCAGGTTCACCGTGTTCTGTTGGCCGGCCAGATAGCTGTAGGCGACCAGGGCGTAGAAGACGGTGGGCTGCTCCATCAGGTTGTTCAGGTTGTAGCCGACCTGGCGAACCTTCAGCGGCAAGGCGTCGAGCGAGGTCGGCTCGCGGGCGGCGGCCGGGGTGATCTTCGCCGCCTGGATCGCCGGGATGCGCAGGGCGAACATCCAGACAGTCATCACCAGCGTCCAGACCACCAGCGCCAGCATCGGCGTCAGCAGCGAGTGGGTGAGCGGCGAAGGCTGGTCCATCACGCCCGCCAGCGGAAAGGATCGGCCGGATAGACCCCCAGCACCTCGAAGTGGTCGCAGAAGAACTGTAGCTCCTCCAGCGCTCGCGACAGGTTCAGGTCCTCCGGCCGGCCGTCGACTTCCGAGTAGAAGAAGGTCGCGGTGAAGGCGCCGTTCTCCATGTAGCTCTCGAGTTTGGTCATGTTGACGCCGTTGGTGGCGAAGCCGCCCAGGGTCTTGTAGAGCGCCGCCGGCAGGTTGCGGACGCGGAAGGTGAAGCTGGTCACACACGGCAGGCCGGGCGGCGGCGGATGCGGGTTGGCCTCGGCGGTGAGGACGATGAAGCGCGTGGTGTTGTGCGCCTCGTCCTCGATGTCGCGGGCGATGATCTCCAGGCCGTAGAGCTCGGCGGCCAGCGCCGGCGCGATCGCGGCGGCCTGCGAGTCGGGGCGCTCGGACAGCGCCTTGGCCGAGCCGGCGGTGTCGGCGGCCGGTTCGATCCGCGCGCCCAGCTTGCGCAGCTGCTTGCGGCATTGCGCCGCGGCGAACGGCATGCTGATCACCGTCCGCACGTCTTCCAGCTTCACGCCCGGGTTGGCCATCAGCTGGAAATGGATCGGCTTGAACCGCTCGCCGATGATTCTCAGGCCCGAGTGCGGCAGCAGATGGTGTACGTCGCCCTGGCGGCCGATGATCGAGTTCTCGACCGGGATCATGCCCAGCTCGCACGCGCCCGACTTCACCGCCTCGAACGCATCCTCGAACACGGCGTAGGGCACGGGTTCGTAATCAGGAAAATGCGTGCGGCAAGCCTCGTCGCTGTTGGCGCCGGGCTCGCCCTGGAAGGCGATCTTGGGACGGGACGTCATGGCCTGTGCCTCGCGAAGGCGCGGGCGGCCTCCAAGTCGGCGGGGGTATCGACGGAAATCGGGGTCTCGTCCACCACGGCGGCCCAGATCGAGAGGCCAAGCTCCAGCGCCCGCAGCTGTTCCAGCTTTTCGCGCTGCTCCAGCGGCGACGGCGGCGCCGCGCAGAACCGCTCCAGCGCCGCGCGGCGGTAGGCGTAGATGCCGACGTGCTTCCACACCGGCGCATCGCCGTAGAGCACCGAGCGGGTGAAATAGAGCGCCCGGCCGCGCGGCTCGCCCTCGCGCAGGCTGACGACCGCCTTGACCACCGCGGGGTCGGCGCGGTCGGCCGGCGAGGCCTCCGGGGCGATGGCGGTGGCGATATCGCAGTCGGCCTCCGCCGCCAACACGCCGAGGCAGGCGGTGATTACGGCCGGTGCGACGAACGGCATGTCGCCCTGCAGGTTGACCACGACGTCGCAGCGGCCGTCCGGATCCAGCTCGCCCAGCGCCGCCAGCACACGATCGGAACCGCTGGGCAGCGCCGGGTCGGTCAGCACCGCCGCGCCGCCCGCGCCGCGCACCAGAGCGACGATCTCGGCGTCGGCCGCGGCCACGGCGGTTTCGCCCACGCCGGCAAGTCTTGCCTGGGCAAGAACGCGCAAAATCATCGGCGTGCCGCCGATGTCGGCCAGCGGCTTTCCGGGCAAGCGGCTGGCGGCTATGCGGGCCGGAATGATTACGATGGGGGTCATGTCGAGACCATCCTGGCGGCGATCCGGCGTCCGTATTCCAGCAGGCCCGGCGCGGGCGATTGGCCGGTTGCCAGGGCGGCGGTAGCGTGCAAGAGACGCCCACGCAACACGGGGCGGGACCGCAGACTTCTCCATGGCCGATTTGACGTTCAACAAGATCGCCGGCGCCACGCTGGCGACCGGGCTTTTGATTTTCGGCCTGCAGAACCTCACCAGCATCGTATTTGAGAAGGCGCCGCCGGCGAAGCCCGGCTACGCCATCGCAGTGGCGGCCGATACCAGCGAGGGCGGCGAGGTGGCGGACGTCATCCCCGACTGGGGCACGGTGCTGCCAAAGGCCGATATCGCCAAAGGCCAGACCATCACCGGCAAGTGCGCCTCGTGCCACCAGTTCGACCCCGCCGGGACCAACAACATCGGCCCCGGGCTGTTCGGCGTCGTCGGCCGCCCGCCCGGCACGCACGCGGGCTACGCCTACGACTCGGCGATGCAGGACTTCGCCAAGACCCACACCGCCTGGACCTACGACCTGCTCTACCAGTTCCTGAAGAACCCGCAGGGCTTCATGGCGGGCACCAAGATGACCTTCGTCGGCCTGAAGGACCCGCAGGACCGCATCAATGTGATCGCCTATCTGCGTTCCAACGGCTCGCCGAATTTCCCGATCCCGGCCCCCGCGCCGGCCAAAGCGGCCGCGCCGGCGGCGACGAACGCCACGGCGCCGGCCAGCAATTCAGCCGCACCGGCCACGAACGCGGCGGCGCCAGCGACGAACGCGGCGAAGTAGTCCGCACAAGGACTTAGCCCACCACACGGTGTCATTCCGGAGAGCCGGGAAGCGGACTCATCCGGGATCTGCTCGCCACCAACCGCGTGAAGTAGATCCCGGATCGCTGCCGCTGCGCGGCTGCGTCCAGGATGACAAGCCATGGGGGGTCTTCCTGGCTCGAAACTTGCTTAACGGCGGGCTAACCTCGTTCCGCCGGAGCTTACATGGCCCTCTTCGCCCGCGCCCTCGACCTGCTCATCGTCGCGGTGATGTTCTCCGCCTTGACCTGACTCGCTGACCTCGCCGGGATTGCGGGCCCGCGAGTTGAGCCACATCACGCCCGAAAGGTCGGAGAACGAGGCCCAGAGCCGGCCGAGGTTGGTGTATTTCGACCGCCCGGTCTGGCGTTGCCGATGGCCCACCGGCTCGAACGCGATCTCGAAACCTTCCCGGATCATCAGCGCCGGCAGGAAGCGGTGCTGGTGATCGAAATAGGGCAGCCGCAGATAGGCCTCGCGCCGCATCGCCTTCAGCCCGCAGCCGGTGTCGGCCGCCGAGTCCTTCAGCAGCGCCTGGCGCACGCCATTGGCGAGGCGCGACGCCAGCTTCTTGGCCAGCGAATCCTGCCGCTTGACCCTGACCCCGCCGACCAGCGCCAGCACCGCCGGACCGGCCGCGAGGGCGTCGACCAGGCGCGGCGCGTCGGCCGGATCGTTCTGGCCGTCGCCGTCGAGGGTGACCACGATCGGCGCGCGGGCGGCCATCACGCCGCTGCGCACCGCGCGGCTCTGGCCGGCGTTCCTCGCATGCGCCAGTAGCCGCAGCTGTGGGATCTCGCTGCGCAACGCTGCCAGCGCCGCGGCGGTGCCGTCGCGGCTGGCGTCGTTGACGAAGATCAGCTCGAAGGCGCGCCCGGCGAACGCGGCGGCGATCTCCCGCGCCAGGGCGGGCGCCGCGCCCACCTCGTCGAAAACCGGCACGACCACAGAGACTTCGGGCGCCGGCACTTCGGACAGGGGGACTTCGGGTTCCATCCGCGGGTCTTTAGCGGAAAAGCAGCGCTCTGAAAGGTTCGTGCTATCAACCGCGTGATGACCTTGAAGGACCTTGTGGGCCAGCTGACCAGCCGCCGCCGCGCGCCCTTCGTGGCGGCGCTGGTCGCCCTGCTCGCGAGCCTGCCCGGTCTATTCACCCTCCCGCCGACCGATCGCGACGAATCACGCTTCGCCGAAGCCAGCGCGCAGATGCTGGAGAGCGGCGACTTCACCAACATCATGTTCCAGGACGAGCCCCGATACAAAAAGCCGGTCGGCATCTACTGGCTGCAGGCCGCCAGCGTGAAGGCGCTGTCCGGCGTCGAGCGTCGCGACATCTGGGCTTATCGGCTGCCGTCCGTGCTAGGCGCCATGCTGGCGGCCTGGGCCTGCGCCTGGGGCGCGCTGGCGTTCCTGCAGCCGCGCGAGGCGACCATCGCCGGCGTGCTGATGGCTTCGACCATGGTGCTGTCGACCGAATCCAACCTCGCCACCACCGACGCGGCGCTGTGCGGGGCGATTACCCTAGCCATGGCGGCGCTCGGCAAGCTCTACATCGCCGCCCGCGACGGACCACCGGCGGGACCGTGGGTGCGCATCCTGTTATGGGTGGGGCTGGCCGCCTCGCTGTTGCTGAAGGGTCCGATCGGACCAATGGTGGTGGCGCTGACCGCGCTGGCGCTGGCCGCCTGGGACCGCAACGCGCGTTGGCTGCTGCACGTCGGCTGGGCCTGGGGGGCGATCATCGTCGCCGGGATGGTGTTGCCTTGGGCGCTGGCGATCACGGTCGCCACCGACGGCGCCTTCTGGGGCATAGCCGTGGGCGGCGACCTGGCGCCGAAGCTGTTCGGCGGCCAGGAGGGGCACGGCGCGCCGCCGGGCTACTTCCTGCTGCTGAGCCCGGTGCTGCTGTTCCCCGCCGTGCTACTGGCGCCGGCCGGGTTGATCGAGGGCTGGCGCATGCGCGCAGAGCCCGGAATCCGCTTCGCGCTCTGTTGGCTGGTCCCCAGCTGGATCGTGTTCGAGCTCGTGCCGACCAAGCTGCCGCATTACGTGCTGCCGACCTTCGCGGCCCTGGCCTGGCTGATGGCGGCGGCGCTGCGGCGGCCGCTGGACAAGCTGGAGCGCTGGGCCGGCGCTGGCCTGACGCTGGTCGTGGCCTCGGGCCTCGTTGCGGCGGGCTGCGTCGCCGCGGCGATGTTCGGCGACACCTGGAGCTGGGCCTGGGCGACGACCGCCACCGTCGCGATCGCCGCGGCAGCGGTCGCCGGCGCTGTGCTGGTCGTGCGCGGCCGGGCCGGGCTGGCGGCCGGCGTGGCGTGCGGGCTGGGAATCCTCGGCCACGGCCTGATCGTCGGCGCGCTGGCGCCCAGCCTGAGCGGGCTATGGCTGTCCGAGCGGGTTTCCGACGGCCTCGCCCGCGCCAACATCAGCCCCCGCCAGGGTCTCGCTAACGGACCAGTGGCCGTGACTGGCTACGCCGAGCCCAGCCTGGTCTTTGCGCTAGGCGCGGCAACCGAGCTAGGCACGCCGCAGAACGCCGCCGACGCCATCGACGAGGGCCGCCCGGCGGTGGTGGAGCAGCGGCAGGAAGCGGCGTTCCGCCAGGCGTTGGCGGCGGACGGCGTTGGCGCGCTGCTGGCCGGTACGGTGAGCGGCCTCAACTACTCCTCGGGCAAACCGGAGGTCCTGAGATTATATCAACCGGTTCCGGACCATGCTGGTCCGGCCAACTGAGCGGAGAGGCGTCATGAGCCGCTTCATCGAGATCGTCGAGGTCGGCGCCCGCGACGGGCTGCAGAACGAGAAGGCCGTGCTCGAGACCGCCGACAAGATCGACTTCGTCCGCCGGCTGGAGGCCTGTGGCGCGCGGCGGATCGAGGCGGTCTCGTTCGTCAACGAGCGCCGGGTGCCGCAGATGGCCGGGGCCGAGACGATCATGGCCGCCCTGCCCCACGCCGAGGGCCGCTCGCGGATCGGCCTCGTGCTCAACGAACGCGGCTGGGATCGCGCGCTGGCGGCCAAAGTCGACGAGGCCAATGTGGTGGTCTGCGCCAGCGACAGCTTCGGGATCCGCAACCAGGGCGCGCCGGTGAGGGCGCAGATGGCGGCGCTGGCGGCGATCGTGGCGCGGAGACACGCCGAGGGCGGGCCGCCGATCAGCGTGACCCTCTCGGTCGCGTTCGGCTGCCCGTTCGAGGGCGAGGTCAGCGAGGATCAGGTCGTCGCCCTGGCGCGCGAAGCGGGCGCACTGGGCGTCACCGAGATCGCGCTGGCCGACACCATCGGCGTCGCCGATCCCTGGACCGTGCGCCGGCGGATCGAGGCGGTGCGCAAGGCGGCGCCGGACGCACGCCTGCGCATGCACTTTCACGATACCCGGGGCACCGGCCTGGCTAACGCCTACGCCTCGGTCGAGGCCGGGGTCTCGGTGCTCGACGCCAGCTGCGGCGGCCTCGGCGGCTGCCCGTTCGCGCCCAACGCCACCGGCAATATCGCCACCGAAGACCTGGTCTACATGCTGGAGCGCGGCGGCTTCGACACCGGCTATGACATGGGCGCGCTGCTCGAAACCGGCCGCTGGATCGGCGGCAAGATCGGCAAGCCACCGATCTCGGCGCTCAGCCGCGCCGGCGGTTTTCCGCCGCGACCGGCCCTGGCCGCAGGCGCCGCGTGACGATGGGGAGCGCCGCCAAGCAATGAAGGAAACCGGGGGGTTGTTTCCGTTTCGGCTGGCCTGGATCATTCCGGTAGCGGCCGTGCTTACGCTGGGCCTTGGCCTGTGGGCGTGGACCGAGCGGCACGTCGATTTCGACGAAGCGCTGTATCGATCGGTGGCGCTGTTCGACATCGACGGCAACTCGTACTCGCATGGCGAGGCGATGAAGGACTGGCGCTTTCGCGTCGGCCGCTGGACCGGCGCCGGGGTGGTGCTTTCCAGCCTGCTGGCGCTCGCCGCCCTGCTGCACGAGCACATCACCACCGGCCTCGCCCGCTGGACCAAACAGGCGGTGGTGGTGATCGGCAGCGATTCCCTGGCGCTGGCCGCGTTCGAAGCCGCCCGCCGCTCCGGCCGCAGCACGCTATGGCTCGGCGCCGCCGCGTTCGGCTCGGCCAGCTTTCACGACATCGCCCTGGCATGGCCGCAGCGGGAGCGGGCCAGGGCGGTGCGCGAGCACGCCCGCGATGCCGACCACGTGCTGGTGGCCGACGCCGACGACGCCGAGGCGCTGTCCCTGGCCAGGGCCGCGCGCGAGGCCGCCCCGACCGCCCAGATCACCGTGCTGATGCGCGACATGCGCCTCGCCGAGGACGCCGCGGCGACCCTCAACGAGCCGCGCACCCGGGTGCTGTCGACCGCCGCGGTGGCCGCCCGCTCGCTGGTGGCGGCGCATCCGCCGTTCTTGATCGCCCGGGAGCTGGGCCATCCGCGCATCCACGCGCTGATGGTCGGCTTCGGCCAGACCGGCCAGGCGATCGCCCGCGACCTGATCGTCAACTGCCGCACCACCTACCTGGACCTGCCACGCATCACCGTGATCGACCCTGCGGCCAAGGCGCTGGAGGGGGTGCTTCGGGTCAGGGCGCCGGAGCTGGACCAGTGCGCCGACACCCTGTTCATCGACGGCGAGATCGGCGGGCGCGCGGTGCGCCCGAACCCCGCGGTGATCGCCCGCGATCTCGCCGCCGGCGGCCCGCTGACGGTGGCCTACGTCTGCCTGACCGAGGACAACGGCGCGTTGTCGGCCGCCGCCACCCTGCAGTCACTGCTGCGGGCGATGGATATCGACCAGCCACCGATCTTCGTGCAGCTGCGCAAGGCGCAGGTGCTGGGCGACGGCCGCGGGCCGGGCCTCGACGCCCTCACCGCCTTCGGCGAGTTGGATTCAGTGCTGGAAGCCAGCGAGTTCCTCTCCAACGCCCCCGATGTCGCCGCCCGCGCCTTCTGCGAGGCCTACCGCGCCAGCCTGCCGGCGGCCGAGCGCGACGACCCGGACAACCGCTCCGCCTTTCCCTGGGACCGTCTCAACGAGACCTACCGTCAGGCCAACCGCGACGCGGTGGCGCACATCGCCGCCAAGCTCGCCAGCGCCGACATCCCGCCCGAGCGCTGGCGGGGCGTCGAGGGCCTGCCACAGCTACTGGACAGCGAACGGCTGTTCCATGGCCACAGCGACCTCGAAAACCTGTCGATCCTGGAGCACGAGCGCTGGATGGCGCAACGGCGGATGGACGGCTGGCGCAGCACCGACGCTCCCGCCAAGGACGAGCGCCGCCGCCGGCATCCCTCGCTGCAGGGCTACGAGGCGCTGACCGAGCAGGTGAAGGAGTACGACCGCGTCTTCGTCCGCCAGACCCAGCACGCGGTCAGGAGTGAGCCCGACCTGGACGACGCCGATTAGCGGGGCCCGCTAGTAGGGTACGTCGGCCGACTCGCCCTCGCGGTGACGGCCACGCGCGGGGTGGGTCTCGGGATCGAGGTCCGGATCCTCTGGCGCATCGGCCGCCGGCGCGAAGTGACGGACGCGCGGCGCGGCGGCGGGGATGGCCGGAGGCACATCGCTGGCCATCGGCGCTGGGCCTGGCGTGTTGGCGGTGGGCTCGGTGATCAGCGCGGGCGTCGGGGGCGGCGGCGCGGGCGTGGTGGTCAGCGCTACGGTGGGGACGGTGTTGGCGGGCGCCGCAACCGCGACCGGCTGCGGCGGCTTGGCCAGGAACGACGGCAGCACCACCGCGGCGGCGGCGATCACCACCACCACCAGCAGGCCCACCGCGACGATCAGGCCGACCGGCGCGCCGCGCTTCACCGGCGCGTCCTGGAACGACGACGGCCCGGCGACGTCCGCCGCCGCCATTGACCCGGCGGCCGCGACATTGGTCGGCGAGATCACCGCCGTCTGCCCGGCCGGGTCCATCGGCGTCTGACTGGCCGCGGCTGCGGCGGCCTCCGCCGGCTGGGCGGCCAGCGCCTGCAGGATCACGTCCGGCGTCGGCGCCGGCTGTGACGGGACCTGCGGCGACGGCGGGGTGGGCGCGGCGACCGTTTCGGGGCCCAGCGCCACGGCGATGCGCTGCGCCAGTTGCTCGATCGCCGTCTCCCAGTCGGAGAAGAAGTCGATCCACTGCCGGGTGGCGAACTCGTAGGAGAAGGCGTCGTTGGGGCGCACGTCGTCGATCAGCAGCGGCACCACGATCAGCTTGCTCTGGCTGGCCAGCGCCAGCTCCTTAGCCATCTCGTCCGAGTTGTTGGAGTTGCCGGTGAACACCAGCAGCATAATCTTGGCGGTGCGGATCGCCCGCACGATGGCAATCTGGAAGTTCTCGCCGGGCGCGATGTCGCGCGTGGCGATCCAGCACTTGAAGCCGCGGCCCTCCAGCGCCTTGCAGAGGGTGTTGGCCACCTTCTGGTCCTGGCTGGCGAAGCTGATGAATATGCTCGCGGTCATTCCTATCCCGACCTGTCGGCGCGAGCCGCGGGGCAAGCGCACATAAGGGCCGCCCCGCCCACGTGGCAAGGTCAATTGCACCCCGCCGCGCGCGACCCGCCGTCACCCCGACTTGCGGCCCCGGCCCGCCATCGCTAGTTATCGCGCCCTCGCTCGACGGGCGCCTGGAGAGGTGGCTGAGCGGTTGAAAGCACCGCACTCGAAATGCGGCATACTCGCAAGGGTATCGGGGGTTCGAATCCCCCCCTCTCCGCCACCGCTCTAACCTAAGCTATTAATGTTACGGTGCTTTCAGGCAGTAACGCCCGCGACTCCCCAACAATCACCCCAACATGTCCGCTGGAAGGCGACGGATATCGGCGGATAATGATGGATACTTCACGCGCGGAATCGTGATCGTCTGAGGGCGAGCCAGATCAAGATGTACTACGACGCCAAGGTGCAGGAGCGGCGATTTGGAGGAGCGCTACACGTCGGCCGGCAGGTTGCTCATTGAGGTCAACAGGGCCAAGGCAGCTATGGCAGGTGCCCCAAATCACCCGTGGGCCGTGATTGCGCCTGCGTTCTGGCGTGGGGACGATGTGCGTTGGTCGAAAGGCCTGACGTGCGGAAGCGTGGGCGCTGAGGGCCGAGTAATCCGCTGCGGCTGTCCTCAGCGAAGTGCTCGTCCGTCATCCTCCGAAATATGAGCGTACGAATGAACATAGACGGCACACTTCTCAGAGATCTTGTAAGAGTCCTGCATCAATGTCCCACCCCTAAGCCGCGTCATATGCGTGTCTTGGGGCGAGTAGTACAGGCCAAGGGCGTTCATGTCTGTCAGAGTCTTGTTCGACAGGCTGGGCATCGGTTTCGGAAACACAAGTCGAAGCATATGCAGGTCGTGATATATTTTCTCTGTGAAAAGAGTGAGATCCGGAGAATTAGGATTTTCAGCCAACAACATAAACTGACGGGGATGTTCAACAGTATCCATCCAGTCAGAACAGGCCGCTGATTGGAGCTCGAATAGCTTCTCCTTCGCGCTTACCTCAGAGGCGGTGGAGATCGTCCATGCGCTCAGCAGAATAGCCACTATCGCGGTGACTGAGGATACCGCGGCGCTAACCGCAGTGAAATTGAATCGAGGCGCTCGTTCGGATGGCGACGCCTGCGGGAACAGTCGGACATAGATTTTCGCTAGAGCCATGCAGCCACCCCGCCATGATGCGAGCACGTGCCGCTGTGGTGCTCGCTGAAGCTCCACGTCCCGTCCCTGCATCGGGCCGTCGCTCCGCGCGGCGCGTGGCTCGCGTGCTCTGGGCGGTGCACCTGATGCCCGCTGCTGTTGGTGTAGTAGTCGGAGTCGTTGGCGACGGCCGCGCCCGCCATCGCCAGCACACCGACGATGGCCAAGATCAGTGCTCGCATTAGTCCCCCTCCCAGATGCGGAAATGACGCCATGCAACCGCCGGGGAGTCGAGTCCGGCTATACTTGTGCATAGGGCCTCCGCCGGGGATCAGGGTAGGGACTGGTGGCCGATCATGGACCTCGGCGCGCTCGACGTCCTTCAAGACCCCAAGACGGCTAGGAGT
>Ga0302311_10000385_pt1 | contig 56254 bp, 49 predicted proteins | sample III_Palsa_N1_3_FD_200449 | JGI IMG/M metagenome (GOLD analysis project Ga0302311, IMG submission 200449) | Peat permafrost microbial communities from Stordalen Mire near Abisko, Sweden - III_Palsa_N1_3 | ecosystem: Environmental > Terrestrial > Soil > Palsa > Peat permafrost | place: Sweden... | reverse complement strand
CCAAACCGCCCCAGCGTAACCTCCGTCATCGCCTGATCCTCCAAGCCACAGGCTCAGAGAATCAGACTTCGACCCAGGGCTCAAACGGAAGATGTGTGAATGCCATAGCCCACTTGTGGGAGAGGGTCGGGGTGAGGGTGCATCCGTGGCACGGATCAACAAATATCTGCTTAGTTCAAGCGCGGCTGACTGGCCGTGTCCTTGTACCAATCGAACGGCCGCTCTTCGGTCGGCAGCATGATGCTCTTGGTTTGGAAATGGTCGTTGAAGCTCTCGCTGCCGCCTTCGCGGCCGATGCCGCTGTCGCCGACGCCGCCCCAGGGCGAGGCCGGGTCCAGGCGATGATGGTCGTTGATCCAGACGATGCCGGCCTTGACCTTGGACGCGACCCGGTGGGCGCGCGACACGTCGCGGGTCCGGATCGCGGCGGCGAGGCCGAACGGCGAATCATTGGCCAGGCGCAGGGCGTCAGCCTCGTCCTCGAACCGGGTCACGATCGTGAAGGGGCCGAACACCTCTTCCTGGAACACGCGCATGGTCGAGCGCACGTCGGCGAACACGGTCGGCTGGACGAAATAGCCACCCTCGAAGCCCGGCACCTTGACCGCGACACCCCCGTGCATATGACGGGCGCCCTCTTCATGGCCATAGCGGGCATAGGTCAGCACCCGCTCGCGCTGCTTGGCCGAAATGACGGGTCCCAGTTGGGTCGCCGGATCGAACGGATCGCCGATGCGGATCGTCGCGGCCTTGGCCGCCAGCTTCTCGACGAACTCGTCATAGATCGACGCCTGGACCAGATGGCGCGACGCGCAGACGCAGGTTTGCCCGGCACCGATGAAGGCGCCGAACGCAGCGTAATTGACCGCCTGGTCGACGTCGAAATCGTCGAACACCATGACCGGCGTCTTGCCGCCCAGCTCCATGGTCTGGTGCGCGAACACCTTGGCGGCGGCAGCCCCGGCGATACGGCCGGCCTCGGTGCCGCCGGTCAGCACCAGCTTGTTGATATCGGGATGTTCGGCCAGCGCCTTGCCGGTCGTGACACCCAATCCCAGCACGACGTTGAACACGCCCTGGGGCAGGCCGGCCTCGGTGAAGATCTGCGCCAGCTTGAGCGTGGTCAGCGGGGTATATTCCGACGGCTTCACCACGGTCGTGCAACCCGACGCCAGCACGGGGGCCAGCGACTTGCACATGATCATCAGCGGGTGATTGAACGGCGTGCAGTTCGCGACCACGCCCAGCGGCGTGCGCAGCGTGTAATTGAGATAGGCACCCTCGACCGGGATGACGTCGTCGCGCCGCGCCAGCGCCATGCCGGCGAAATAGCGGAAGAAATCGGGCAGCCGGCCGAGCTGCGCCCGGGTCTCGTTGACCGGACGGCCGTTGTTCATCGTCTCCAGCCGATAGAGCCCGTCCAGATTATCCTCGAACGCATCGGCCAGCCGGTTGATCAGCCGGGCCCGGGCCCGCACGGACAGGCCGCCCCACTCCCGGCTTTCGAACGCGGCGCGCGCGCTCTGCATCGCCCGGTCGACATCCTCGGCGGTCGAGTTCGGAATGCGGGCGATCACCGCACCGGTCGCGGGATTGCGCACATCGATCCAGGCGCCGTTGCCGGCCTCGATCTCGCGGCCATCGACGAAATTGCCATGGGTTTCGATGGCAAAGGGTTTTTCGAGCGTGTCCAAAGCGAACTCCTTCAGGAAACGACGGCGCTGCGCGCCAAGGCGGAGAGGACGCGCCGCTCCGCTTTCGAAACATGGTCGCGGACCAGACGCGCGGCCGTGCGCCCGTCCCGGCCCTGGAGGGCATCGATCACACCGGCATGCTCGGCAACCAGCTGCGTCGGATCGCGGCCTTTGATGCTGCCCAGGCTGACGCGCACCATGCGCTCGGACTGGTCGATCAGATCGCACACCGACGCCGCCATCCGCCGATTGCCCGACGCCTGGGCGATGGCGGCATGGAAGGCACGATTATAGTCGATGAAGTCGCTGTCGACCGCGAAGATCCGAAACCGATCGAACTGTCGTAAAATATCAGATGATGCATTTTTTGCCACGTCGGCGGCGCAGATCGGCTCCAGCGCGACGCGCATCTGGAACAGATCCTGCGCATCGGCGATCGAGATCGGATTGACGCTGTAGCCCTGGCGCGGATGGACCGTCACCAACCGCTCGCGCTCCAGGCGCTGTAGGGCATCGCGCACCGGCGCGCGGCTGACGTCATAACGGGCGGCCAGCGCCTGCTCGCGCATCTCCTCGCCCGGCGCCAAGCGGCAAGCCAGAATATCGGCCCGAACGGCGTCATAGATATTGTCGCGGAGCAGCACCTTGTGATCCTATCAGCTATCGATATTTACGACATCGTGATATTTCATGTCACTCCTATGAAGCCCTGTCAAACGCGAAACGACGACCGAGGAACGACCCAATGAAGATCGATATGGCGGATGGAACGGTCGGCGTGGCCGCCCAGGGCGACGGCCGGCCGATGGTGCTGCTGCACTCGCTGCTGGCCGATGCCGGCAGTTTCGAGGCGATCGTCGCACCGCTGTCCCGTCGCTTCCGCATCCTCGTCCCGGACCTCCCGGGCTTTGGCGGATCGACGCCCGTAACCGGCGGATTGGCGGCAGTCGCGGACCGGATGGCCGAGGTGATCCGGCATCTGACCGGCGACCAGCAGCCGATCATCCTCGGCAACGGCTTCGGCGGGTTCGTCACGCTGCAGCTGGCGATCCGGCATCCGGATCTGGCCGCACGGCTGATCCTGGCCGACAGCGGTGCGGCCTTCTCGGAAGCGGGACGCCAGGCGTTTCGCACGATGGCGGCGGCGGCCGCGGCCAAGGGGCTGGAAGCGATCGCCGAGATCGCCATGCGCCGGCTGTTCGCCCCGGAATTCCAGGCGGCGCATCCCGACCTGATGGCGATCCGCCGCGCCGCCTTTTTGCGGACGGACATGGACATGTTCCAGGAAGCCTGTCAGGCCCTGGCCGGCCTCGACCTGCGCGACGAAGTCGCCCGGATCCGGGTGCCGACGCTCGTGCTGGTCGGCGCGCAGGACGAGGCGACGCCGCCGGCCATGTCGATGGAATTGGCGGCCCTGCTGCCCGATGCCCGACTGACCATCCTGCCCGGCTGCGCCCACGTGCCGCAATTGCAGATGCCCGAGGCCTTTCTGGCCGCGATCGAGGGCTTTATCCGCTAGGCCGCGCGCGCGACCCCGGATACGAGTGCCGCTTCCTCGCGCACGATCGCGAGGAACGCCTGAAACGGCGGGGCCTGCTCCTGCGCGCGATAGACCGCGTTCATCGGCACGAACGGGCTTTGGCCACCGAGCGCCTGGAACCGCACGCCCGGGCGCTGGCCCTGGGTGAAGCTGGCCGCCACGATGGCGACGCCGAGGCCGGCAGCCACCAGGCCCAGCGCCGATTCGACATTCTTCGCCTCGACCGCGATCATGGGCTCGAACCCGGCGGCATGGAACACCGCCGTCAGGTAATCGCTTTCGACGCCGCGAGACGGTCGACTGGCGTAATGCACGATCGGCTCCGGCGCCAGGTCCGCGACGACGATCTCCGGCCGCCCGGCGAGCGGATGGCCGGCCGGCACGGCAACCATCATCGGCTCTTCGTAGAGCAGCTCCTCGATCAGGCTCTCGATGCCGAGCGAGGCGCGGGACAGGCCGAGGTGGATCCGCCGGTCCAGCAGGGCCGCCGCCTGTTCCTCATAGAGCATTTCGAACAATTGCAGCTCGACCCCGGGATGGTCGGTGTGGAAACGATGCACGACCGGCGGCAACAGCTCGTTCATGGCCGAGCCGATATAGCCGACCCCAAGCCAGCCGCTCTGCCCGCGCCCGATCCGGCGCGTGCCGGCCGTGGCCTCCTCCAACCGCGCCAGGATCTCGAGCGCCTCGGCCTTGAAGAACCGGCCAGCCTCGGTCAAGCGCAGCGGCCTGGTATCCCGCGCGATCAGTTGGAGGCCCAACTCGGCCTCGAGATGCCTGATCTGCTGGCTGAGCGGCGGCTGCGCGATGTGGAGACGCTGGGCCGCCCGGCTGAAATTCAGCTCCTCGGCGACCGCGACGAAATAGCGGAGATGACGGATTTCCATGTCACGAGCCGCAGGTGCGAAGAGCAGTTCGGATCCGAAACTTGGCAGCCGTCATTTCCCAGTCTCCGAACGCGCATCGAGTGCGAAACCAGATACGTCCGGGTCGCTCGCGTCGAAAGGCGCAGAATGTCGCGTGGGGCCTGCCGCAGCGGCCGGGCCGACGGTGCGGTTGAGGAAATGCCTGAAATTGTTGGGTCTTGCCGGCTGGTGCGGCGAAGACGCGCAGGTCAGGCCGGGATCGCGGCCAGACGAGGATAGCTGGGGAAGGTGAACCCCCGCCGCCGATCCGCGATGGGGCGCGGATGGCCGGCGGCGGGGTGTTCGACAGGGCGGTGGGAGGTTTCGCCGCGCCTGTATGTCGCACCCGGTTTTACCCTCTTGAAAAGGATCAACCGAGTAACTAGCAAAAAATTACAGATATTTGACGACCATCGCTCAAGGACGGTGTCGTCAAACCAAAACCTTCCGCCCACTACTGCTTAGGTAACGGGCGCGGTTGACTGAGATCATGTATCGCTCCCCTGTCAGCGCGACGCCAATATCGTTTGGATAAGATATCAGACTTAAAAGCTCTGATATGAGGACTGGAATAATGTGCCATCTCGGCAACAGCGTTTCAAAATGGCACCGTGTCCCAGCGCGCGCCGCTTGACCCGTCACAACCATCTCGTACCCTCCGGCTCGGGATGGTGAATTTGTGCTGCGACCGGCGTGGGGGCTGGGCGTAGCAACCGGATTTCCGCATGGGAATCGGGGCGTAAGAAAGCTGCCACCAACTATGAAGAAGCTCTTATTGGGGACGTCCGCACTGGTAGCGGCCGGTCTTTTCTCGAACGGCGCTCTCGCGCAGACGGCGACGACGGACACGCCGGTTCAGTTCAAGCTCGGCGGCCAGTACTATGCCGGTATCGGCGACATGATTCAGCAGAGTGACAGCCCGGGTGATGTTGCGTTCAAGCGCAACCCGCTCGACGTTCAGGAATATTTCCTGATCCGCTTCATCGGGCAGACGACCTTCTCGAACGGCATCACCGCGGGCGTGTTCACCCGGCTCAATGCGTTCAGCGCGCCGAACGCCAACGCCGCCACCGGTTCGGGCTTCCAGTCGTCGAACAACACGACGATCAAGGACAGCTACCTGTACCTGAAGAACACGGCGACCTGGGGCGAATTCCACCTCGGCGACGAAAGCGACGTGCGCCGCAACGTAGCGACCGGCATCAACGCCGGTGCGGCGAACGGCGACAGCAACCTGGGCGCCAACTCGGCCTCGCTGCAGTGGCTGAACACGCCGGTCTACAATCTCACGACCCTCAACCTCGACGGTCGCGGCACCAAGGCGGTCTATTACAGCCCGACGATCATGGGCTTCCAGTTCGGCGCCAGCTTCACGCCGGACAAGGCCGGTGGCCATACCAACGGCCCGGGCAATGTCGGCGACAACAGCGGCCTGACCGATCGTATCACCGACGGCCTGACCCCCAGCCTGCAGAACGACGAGTCGGCCTATAACTACTGGTCGCTGTCGGGCCAGTGGACCGGCAACATCGGCCCGGCCAAGATCCAGGGCACCGTCGGCTACTCGACCGCCAGCCGCAAGTGCGGCGTCAGCGCGAACACGACCGTGGCTCTCGGTGCGGCCGCAGGCCCGACGGCATGCTCGATCCTCGGCGCCGGCGGCACGCAGAATGCCGATCCGCAGGTCTATAACGCCGGTATCCAGGCCGATTACGGCCCGTTCGAACTGGGCTTCGATTACGAACAGACCCAGGCGCTTCCCGGCGGCCTGTTTGTCGGCCAGGAGACGGCAACGGCGTTCAACGCCGCAGGTGCCGCGACCGCGTTCGTTCAGAAGACCAACGAAATGGTCAACAAGCAGTTCGACTTGAACCTGTCGTACACGATCGGTGCGATCCGGCTCGGTACGGAATGGTCGCATGGCTCGTTCGAGGGCATCACCGGCGACGCAAACGTGAAGCGTGCGGCGACCGAAGACGAAATCCAGGTCGGCGGCACCTATACGGTCGGACCGGGCGTGGCATTGGTCGGCATGGTGCAGGAAGCGCTCTACGATGCCGGTGGCAAGTATATCCCCCTGACCGGCGGCGTGCAGAACGTCTTCGCGAAGGATTCGAACTCCACCGGGCTGATTTTCGAAACTTCGATCCGCTTCTAGTGGATAAAATCAGACGGACGCTTCCGTCTGATTTTCCCACAACGCATAAATCTGGTGGACCGACTCACCTGACGCTTGGGAACCAAGCGTCAGGATCGGACCACTCGGTTCGATCGAGCGTCCGATACCGGGGGAGAGCGGGCAGCCGCTCTCCCCCTCTTTTCTTGCACGCCAAGCCGCGCCGATGCCGTGCTAGGAACAATCTCCTGCCGGCGTCGATAGCGAGGTTCCCTTGTCCCAGCCCGTGAAATCGTCCCGCGGTTTCGTCATCGCGGCCGTCATGGCGTCGATGTTCATGGTGGCGATCGAGGCGACGATCATCTCGACCGCCATGCCGCAGATCGTGGCGGAGCTCGGCGGCCTCGATCTCTACAGCTGGGTATTTTCCTCCTTCCTGCTGACACAGACCGCCATGACGGTCGTGTTCGGCAAGCTGTCCGATCTCTATGGCCGCAAGCCGGTCATGCTGATCGGCATCGCCATCTTCATCGCGGGCTCGGTCCTTGCCGGGCTGGCCTGGTCGATGCCGTCGATGATCGTGTTCCGGTTGATCCAGGGCGTCGGCGCCGGCGCGGTCCAGCCGATGGCGCTCACCATCGTCGCCGATCTCTATCCTGCGAATGAACGCGGCAAGGTCCAGGGCTGGCTCGCCAGCGTCTGGGCCTTCTCGGCCGTGGTCGGCCCGCTGGCCGGCAGCCTGATCATCCGCGACCTGTCCTGGGCCTGGGTGTTCTGGATCAACGCGCCGATCGGCCTTGCCGCCGCGGTCGGGTTCACCTTTTTCCTGCGCGAGGACGTCAAGCGCCAGAAGCGCTCGATCGACTATGCCGGTGCCGCCCTGTTCTCGGTCGCGATCGCGGCACTGATGTTCGCGCTGACCGAGGCCGGCAGCTTGAACGAGAGCGCCACGCTGATCGCCGGCGCCCTGTTCGTCGTCAGCACGATCCTGTTCGTCCGGCAGGAACAGCGCGCGCCCGATCCGATGATCTCCTTCGCGCTGTGGCGCCGGCGGCCGATCGCGGCGGCGAACGGCGCCACGCTCCTGGCCGGCATGGCGCTGATGGGCCTGACCACCTTCCTGCCGATGTATGTCCAGGTCGTGCTGCAGCGCTCCGCCATCGTCGCCGGGCTGGCGCTGACCATGATGGTGCTGGGCTGGCCGGCCGGCGCCACGATCGCGGCCCGCTCGTTCCAGCGCGTCGGCCTGCGCCGGATCATGCTGATCGGCGGCGGGCTGATCCCGGTCGGCGCCATCTTCTTCATCACGCTCGGCCCCGACAGCTCGCCGGTCGCGGCCGCACTGGGATCATTGGTGATGGGGCTCGGCATGGGCCTGCTCAGCGTCAGCTCGCTCGTCCTGATCCAGGAGATCGTCGACTGGTCCCAGCGCGGCAGCGTCACGGCCTCGAACCTGTTCGCGCGCAACCTGGGCAGCACGGTCGGCGCCACGGTGTTCGGCGCCGTGGTGAACTTCGGCCTCAGCCATGGCGTCGGCGGCGTCGCCGTCACCGCCGACCAGCTGCAGCAGCTGCTGCAATCGCCGGCCGGCACAATCGGCGGCGATCCCGGCGTCCGGCTGGCCCTGCAGCACGCGCTGCATCTGATGTTCTGGGCGATGTTCATCGGTGCCGTCGCCATCGCGCTGATCGCGACGCTGGTGCCGACCATCACGCTCGGCCGGGTCCGGCAGGAACCGGCCGAGTAGCTACCGCGCCAGCGAGACGAACGCGGCCAAGGCGGAGACGGCCGACAGCGCCGCGCCGATCCAGGCGGCGGTCTGAAACGCCGCGACCAGGTCGGCCCCGGCGAGTGCGATGACCGAGCCGGCCAAGGCGGTCGCGATCATGCCGCCGGTCCGCGCGATGGCGCTGTTGAAGCCCGAGGCGGTGCCGGTATGCTGCCGATCGACCGACGACAGCACCGCGGTCGTCAGCGGCGCCACGGCACCGGCCATGCCCAGCGCGATCACCACCATGCCCGGCAGCACGCTGCTCCAATAGCTGGCCGCCGGATCGACGCGCGTCAGGACGATGAAGCCGACGCCGGTGACGGCGGGACCGATCGTCAGGGGCCAGCGCGGCCCGACCCGCTCCGTCACCATCCCCATCAGGCGCGACGCGACGCCGAGCACGGCCGGCAGCGGCAGCAGCGCCATGCCGGCGTGCAGCGGCGAATAGCCGCCCGCCACGATCAGCAGATAGGGCAGCATGACCAGCAACCCGCCGAGCGCGCCATAGAGCAGGAAGGTCAGCAGCGTCAGCCCGACGAAGGCGCGCGCGCCGAACAGCGCCAGCGGCATCATCGCCCGCTCGCCGCGCCGATGTTCCAGGGCCAGGAACGATCCCAACAGGGTCAGGCCGCCCAGCAGCCCGCTCCATACCGCTTGATCCGCGACATGATGGACCGACCAGAGCGTCAGCGCCCAGGTCAGCGCGCCCAGCGCCGCAGTCGCCAGGATGGCGCCGCCCCAGTCGAGCGGCTGTTCGCCGGCCGCACTTTCTTCGACATAGCGCCATGCCACGATCATCGCGCCCAACGCCACCGGCACGTTCAGGAAGAAGATCGCGCGCCAGCCGGCCGTCTCGATCAGCCAGCCGCCCAGCGGCGGCCCGACCGCACCGGCGATGGCGCCGACCGCCGCCCAGGTGCCGATCGCCCGGCCGCGCGCCTCGCCCGAGAAGGCATTGCCCAGGATCGCCAGACTGTTCGGCATCAGCAGGGCGGCGCCGATGCCCTGGGCCGCCCGGGCCGCGAGCAGCATTGCGAGCGTGGGCGCCAGTGCACAACAGACCGACGCCAGGGTGAACAGCGCCGTACCGCCGATCAGCAGGCGACGGCGCCCGAAATGATCGCCGGCGGCCCCGCCCATCAGCAGCAGCGCGCTCAGGGGCAGCAGGTAGGCGTTGATGGTCCATTGCAGATCGGTCGCCCCGGCGCCGAAGTCCTGGGCGATCGACGGCAGCGCTACGTTGACGACCGAGCCGTCGATGAAGGCGAGGCTCGAGGCCAGGATGGTCGCGAACAGCGTCAGACGGGGATGGGCGGCGTCCCGTCCCGGCGCGGCCGTCACGCCAGCGCCGGATAGCCGAGCGCGAGCGCCCGCCGTTCCAGTTCCAGGATGCCGTGATAGCGCGCCTCCGGCACGCGCTCGAACCCATCGAGCAGCAGCGCGTCGCGGATCCATTCATGCTCCGGATCGGTCGCGATCTGGTCCAACGCCTGGCGCAGGAGGGCGATCGTGGTGTCGTCGGTCGTGCCGGCCGTGATGAACGGCAACCCCGGCGTCGCCTCGGTCCAGCCGAGGATGCGGGTGCGGCGGACCAGGGTCGGCGCGATCCGGCCCAGATGCGCGAGCGTGACCGCGTCGATCGCCGCCAGGTCCGCCTCGCCCTCGGCGACCAGGGCCAGGCTGTCGCGGTGCGAACCGGTCCAGGCGACGCTGCGAAAGAACGCCTCCCCGCCCGCCAGCTCGGCCACCGCCGCGCGCAGCAGGTTCATGCCGGTGTTGGAATGGGGCTGGTTGGCGGCACAGCGCCGGCCGCGAAAGGCGACCAGGTCCGGGCTGGCGTCGTCGGCACGCACGACCAGCGCACTGCCCCACGATGCCCCGACGCAGCCGGCGGCCCGGTAGCGCGGCGTTGCCACCAGCCGGACCCGATCCCGCAGCGAGGTCATCAGCGGATAGCCGCAGCTTTGCGCCAGCACGAGGCCGGGATCCTGCCAGAGGTCATCGATCGTCCGGCTGCGGTCGAGCCCGGGCGGGACATCGCCCTGCCCGGCCGCGCGGAGCGCCGTCGCGACCACCTGCCAGAGCGCATCGTTCGCCGCCTGCAGATGGGCGAAGTCGTACATCGGGAAGCCGGCGATTTGGAATGGCATGGGGGACTAACGTTCGTGATGAGCCAAAGTGCTCAGGGTGTTAGCTCCCATATAGGGTGGCAACCGGATTTTTATACCCGCTCGGCCTCGATCCGGTCCCACAGCGCGCGGATCATGTCCTTCAGCATCAGCGCTTCCTCCCAACGGTCCGACAGTTCATAGCCGTCCGGGCCGGTCATGGCATATTCCTTCGGGCCCAGCTCGCACAGGAAGGTCAGCGTCGCGTCGGCCGGCGCCCGCCGGCGCCACGAGCGGATCGCGTAGTCCCACCAACCCATGAACAGGTCGAGCCACTCGCGCTGATGGGGGAAACTGATCTGGACCTGGACCTGCTCGCGGCTGGCGACGCGGCCATGCAGCCCCCAGCAATTGTCGAGGATCCGGTGGATCCGCGCATGGTTCTCGTCGCCGATCGGCCAAGCGAATTCGCGTCCCACGACGTAGTGCGACAGATCGGCGGTCAGGCGCAGGTCGGGAAACCGGTCGAGCAGCTGCAGCAGGACCATCATATCGGTCGTCATGCGATCCCGGTGCGTCTCGACATGGACCGGGATGCCGGACTCCTCAGCCAACCGCTGCCAGCCCTCGATATAGGGATAGCACGCCTCCAGCCGGTACGGCCGCACGTCCGGCTGCAAATTGACGTGGTCGGCACCCAATTCCCGGACCCGCTCCAGGATCGGCACCAGATCCTCGACCGTCTTCGGATAGCATTGCGCTTGCCAGACTAGGCCGTTGGCGCGGAGAAAGCCGGTCACGTCGCGGGCATAGGCATCATCGAAGAACCGGACGCCGGCCCCGTCGAAGCCGGCGTCGCGGATCATCGACAGCTTGCGATCGAGCGTCCATTCCGCCCCGTCGGGCCGTCGGCGCTCCATGGCCCACATCGATTGTAGCACCAGCAGGCGTTGGGCCATGACGACCTCCTCAAATGCCGGTGCGGATCGGGATCGGCACGCGGGCCCTGCCCTCGACCGGGTCATCGACCGCGGTCGAATAATCGACCCGCAGATCGCTGGTATGAGTCTCCGGCCCCCACCAGACTGCGGCAAACGTGATCGCCGACAGCACGATCACATACATCGCGACGCCCCAGGGCGCGCCGTTCAGCCAGATCACCAGCAGCGCCGCCAGCGCAGGCGCCGGGCCGCCGGCCAGGATCGAGCCCAGCTCGCGCGCGAAGGCAAAGCCGCTGAAGCGCAGGCGCGGGCCGAACAGCTCGGCGAAATAGGCCGCCTGCGGTCCGAACATGGCGCCGCCGCCGATGCCCATGATCAGCGCGAAGGCGATCACGATCAGGCCGATGCTGCCGGTATTGAGCATCAGGAAGAACGGAAAGGCGAACAGCGCCGAGAACAGCGCGCCGCCCATATAGACCGGCCGGCGCCCGACCTGGTCCGACAGCCAGCCGAAGAACAGGATGCCGCCGATCTCGACGAAATTGCCGGTGAACACGCCGATCAGCGCCACGCTTTTCGGCAGGTGCAGCGTGTTGATGATGTAGCTCAGGCCGAACACCGGGAACAGGTAGCCCAGGCCGTTTTCCGCCATGCGCGCGCCGACCACGACGGCGAAGTTGCGCGGATGCCGGCGCAGCGCCGCCAGCGCCGGCATCCTGACCGGCGGCTGCTGCTTCGCCGTGTCGGTGAACACCGGCGTTTCCTGCACCCGCATGCGGATATAGACGCCGACCAGGACCAGCACGAGGCTGACCAGAAACGGAATGCGCCAGCCCCAGGCCAGCATCTGCTCCTTGGACAGCAGGGTGACGAGGCCGAACACGCCGGCGGCGAGCAGATTGCCGATCGTGACGCCCATCGGCGCGAAACTGCCGAAGAAGCCACGCCGTCCCTCCGGCGCATATTCGACCGCGAGAATGACGGCGCCGCCATATTCAGCGCCGGCGCCCAATCCCTGGATCAGCCGCATGCCCACGAGCAGGACCGGCGCCCACAGGCCGATCTGATTGTAGGTCGGCAGCAGACCGATCAGGAAGGTGCCGCCGCCGACCAGCACGATCGTCATCACCAGCACCGGCTTGCGGCCCCAGCGGTCGCCCAGATAGCCGAACAGGATCCCGCCGAACGGGCGGGCGACGAAGCCGACGCCGAAGGTGGTGAAGGACAGCAGCATGCCCATGCTCGGGTCGAACTTCGGAAAGAACAAATCGCCGAACACCAGCGCCGCCGCCGTGCCGTAGATGAAGAAATCGTACCATTCGAGTGCCGAGCCGACGGCCGCGGCCAGCATGACCGGGGTCAGCGACCGTTTCGCGGCGGGGCTCGCCTGTTGGATTGCATGGGCCATTTCCGGCATCTCCTCCCTGGTTCCGGCTTAGGCCGGTTATGGTGTCGTTGGGATCAGGCGGCGGTCTGCTTCGCGCCGAAATAGCGGTTCTTGGCACTGGTCTGGTTTTCGTAGATCGAACCTTGGTGCGGCGCCGGCGGCAACGGCATGCGGACCGGGACGGCGGTCAGCCGCGGCACGATCGTGGGCTCGCCGGCGACGATCCGCGCATCGAACGCCTCCAGATTCGCGACGCCGGACAAGGGCCAGGCGTCGGCCGCGGCAAATTCATAGAGCAGCAGCGCGCGCGGCTTGTCCGACAGGTTCTGGGCCGAACCATGGACCGCGCGCACATGGTGGAAGCTCATGGAACCGGCCTTGCCGGTGGCCGGTACGGCGGCGGCGAAATCGACGTCGCTGGCGGACGGATCCATGGCGCCGCAGAAATAGCCGTCGGCGTGATGGTCGTGGACCGGGCCGCGATGGGTATCCGGCACGACCAGCATCGCGCCGTTCTCGACCGTGCAATCGTCCAGCATCACGCCGACCGCCAGGATGTCGTCGTTGGTGTGCGGATAGAACGCCCAGTCCTGGTGCCATTCGACCGGCGAGCCGAAATGCGGTGCCTTGAGATTGATCTTCGAGCCATGCAGCCGCACGGCCGGGCCGAGCAGCGCCTGCAGGATCGACACCAGCCGGGGCGAGCGCGCCAGGTCCCAGAAGAACGGATGATGCTTGTGCGGCGTCTTGATCCGGCGCACCCGTGGCGCGTCCGGCCGGTGGCCGGGCTCCAGATCGTAGACGTCGTTGTGGCTGGTGACCGCGCCGGCCTTCTGGATGAACTCCTCGACCACCCGCCGCGCCTCGCGCAATTGAGCGGCGTCGAGTACGTCCGCCACCACCAGCACGCCATCACGATGATAGGCAGCGACTTGTTTGGCCGAGATCATGACGTTCCTCCACAGTTATGATAGCGCTAACATAGGCATATGGTAGCGCTATCATTTCCGATCGTCAACGCCTTGGGTTCCGGCTTGCATTCCGGGCCCGCTTCGCTTCAAGGTTCCGGCATGACAGAACCTGCGCTCATGAGAATCCCGACCGAGCGACCGCGCATCGAGGATGTCGCGAGTCTGGCGGGCACCTCGGCGATGACCGTGTCGCGTGCGCTGCGCCAGCCCGGCAAGGTCGCGGCGGACACGCTGGCCCGCATCATGGTCGCGGTCGATGCGCTGGGCTATGTGCCCAATCTTTCGGCCAGCAGCCTCGCCTCCCGGCGCAGCGGCATTCTGGCGGTGCTGGTGCCGACCATCGGCAATTCGATCTTTTCGGAGACGGTGCGCGGTCTGGCCGACGCGGTCGCGGCGGCTGACCTGCATCTCCTGATCGGTGATTTCGGCTATTCCGAGGACAAGCGGCGGACATTGGTCCGCGCCCTGGTCGGCCGCCAGCCGGACGCGCTGGTCATCGTCGGCGCCGTGCATGACGAGGTGGTGCGGGCCTCGCTCCGGCGGCAGGCGGCCCCAGTGGTGGAGACTTGGGAACTGAGCCCGGATCCGATCGACATGATCGTGGGATTCTCGAACTTCGAAGCCGGCGCCGCGGTCGGGCGCCATCTGGTCGAACGCGGCCGCACGCGCGGTGCCTTCGTCGGCGGGCTGGAAAGCCGGGCCCGGGCCCGACTGGCCGGGTTCGAAGCCGCCTTCGCCGCCGCCGGCGCGCCGCACCCGGTATCGGAGGTCCCGGACGACCTGTCGATCGCCGCGGGCCGCGAGGCCCTGGGTCGCATTCTCGCCCGCGCACCGGATATCGACGGGATCTTCTTCGCGACCGACGTCATGGCCGTCGGCGGCTTGCTGGAATGCCAGCGGCGCGGCATCGCGGTGCCCGGCCGGATTGCGATCGCCGGCCTGGGCAATCTGGAGATGGGCCGCCAGATGCAACCGGCCCTGACCACGATCGAGATCCCGGCCTACGCCATGGGCCACCGCGCCGGCGAATTGATCCTGGCCCGGCTGGCGACGAAGGGGCCGCCGATGGGCGGGCGGATCATCGACCTGGGTTTTTCGCTGCTGGCGCGCGAGACGACCTGACAAATCGGCCGCGACATCCCATTTATCAACCGACGATGTGACTGACGGAGGATATCCGATGACCGAACGTGCCGTTCTCGCCGGTGGCTGCTTCTGGGGCATGCAGGATCTGCTGCGCCGCTATCCGGGCGTGATCTCGACCCGCGTCGGCTATACCGGCGGCGCGGTGCCGAACGCGACCTATCGCAACCATGGCAACCATGCCGAAGCGATCGAAATCAGCTTCGATCCGGCCAAGACCAGCTACCGGACGCTGCTGGAATTCTTCTTCCAGATCCACGATCCTTCGACGTTGAACCGGCAGGGCAACGACCGGGGCGCCAGCTACCGTTCCGCGATCTTCTATACCAATGACGACCAGCGCAAAGTGGCCCTGGACACCATCGCCGATGTCGACGCGTCGGATCTGTGGCCCGGCAAGGTCGTGACCGAAGTCGTGCCCGCGAGCGATTTCTGGGAAGCCGAACCGGAGCACCAGGACTATCTGGAGCGCATTCCGCACGGCTATACCTGCCATTTCGTCCGGAAGGACTGGACGCTGCCGCGCCGGGCGAACGTCGCTTAAAGGCAACCGCGCGCGCCGCAAACGGTTGAGAGGGCGAAGCTTCAGGAGGAAAAGCCAAATGGCCAGGGTCGTCTACAAGATTGTCGAACATAACGGCGGCTGGGCCTATCAGGTCGATCACGTCTATTCCGAGACCTATGGCTCGCATGACGGGGCGCGCCGGGCCGCCGAACGCGCCGCCGGCGAACAGCGCCTGTCCGGCGAAGAGGCCGCGATCTCGTTCCAGGACTCGTCGGGTACCTGGCACGAAGAGCTGGCCGAAGGGGAAGACCGGCCGGATACCGCCGTCCAGGGCTAGAGTACGACAGGCGCCGGCTGCCGGCGCCTGTCGCTTGCCGTTACGAGCGTCGGCGCGCGAGCAGCAGGCCGGCCACGCCGATCGCCGCCGCGACCACGCCGGCCGCGAGCCAGGCCTGGGCCGACCGGTTGGTGGCGAGCGACCGGACCGCGTCGGCCGCGTCGTCGTAGCCGGCATTCAGCGCCCGCTGCGCGCGCGGCACGTTCTTGCGGACCTGGTAATGCGCCTGATCGCCCAGGGCCACGACACGGTCGTGCAGCTTGTCGGTCGCGGTCTTGAAGGCCTCGGATATCGTCGTCTCTGCCATGGTTCGCGCTCCTCGCGTGTTGATCAAGCTCAACACGGGACGTCGCCTGGGCGTTCCCTCCTGTCAGCCGCGCTGGGTCACCGCCTGCAGGAATTCGCGGGTGCGCGGGTGCTCCGGGTCGTCGAAGATCTGCGCCGGCGGTCCGGACTCGAGCACCACGCCATGATCCATCACCGAGACCGTGTCGGCGACCTCGCGCGCGAAGCCCATCTCGTGGGTCACGACCATCATGGTCATGCCCTCCTCGGCCAGCGCCTGCATCACCTGCAGCACCTCGCCGACCAGTTCCGGGTCGAGCGCCGAGGTCGGCTCGTCGAACAGCATGACTTGTGGTTGCATCGCGAGCGCGCGGGCGATCGCGACCCGCTGCTTCTGACCGCCCGACAGGGTGGCCGGATAGGCCGCGGCCTTGTGCGCCAGCCCGACCTTGCCCAGCAGCGCGCGCGCCCGGGCGTCGGCCTCCGCAGCCGACAGGCCCAGCAGCTTGCGCGGCGCGACCGTGACGTTGCCGAGTACGGAGAGGTGCGGAAACAGATTGAACGACTGGAACACCATGCCGACCTGCCGGCGCAGCGCATTGAGATCCGCGTCCGGCAGCAACCGCCCCTGGTCGACCAGGGTCCGGCCGCAGATCCGGACCGTGCCGCCGTCGGCGATCTCCAGCCCGTTGCAGCAGCGCAGCAGCGTGCTCTTGCCGGAACCGCTGGGTCCGATCACCACGCTGACCTTCGACGGCAGGATCTCGAAATCCACGCCTTTCAGCACCGCGACCGGCCCGAAGCTCTTGGTCAGGCCGCGCACGCTGACGATCGGTTCCATCAGATCAGTCCGCCGGCGCCGAGCCGGCGCTCGATCAGGCGCAGCCCCAGCCCGGTGAGGTTGGTCAGCACGAAATAGACCAGAGCGATCGCCAGATAGACCTCGAGCGAGCGATAGGACGTGCTGATGATCTTCTGCCCCTCGTGCATCAGGTCGGCGATGGTCAGCAGCGACACCAGCGACGAATTCTTGATCAGCGCGATGAACTCGTTGCCGAGTGGCGGGATCATGCGGACCAGGGCCTGCGGCACGACGATCTCGCGCATCGCGGTCCGGTAGGGCATGCCGAGCGAGCGCGCCGCCTCCATCTGGCCACGGTCGACCGACTGGATGGCGCCGCGCACGATCTCCGAGACATAGGCGCCGCTATAGATGCCCATGCCGACGATGCCGCAGAAGAACGCCGGGAAGTTGATGCCGAAATGCGGCAGGCCGAAGAACCAGATGAACAGCTGCACCAGCAGCGGCGTGCCGCGGATGACGCTGACATAGGCGGTGCAGAGGCCATAGACCAGGCGCCGGCGCGGATCGAGCCGGCCCAGGCCGATCGCCAGCCCGATCAGGCAACCGAGCAGGATCGCCCCCACGGTCACCTCGATCGTGATCAGCGCGCCATGGGCCAGATCCCGCCAGCCGTCCCAGACCGGTGAGAAATCGAGATCCATTTCGGGACTACAGGTACTTGGCGACCAGCTTGTCGTAAGTGCCGTCGGCCTTGAGCGTCTTCAGCGCGGCGTTGAACTGGGTGATCAGGTCGCCCTCGTCCTTGCGCAGCGCGAAGGCATATTCCTCGACCGTCAGCGACGGCTCGACCAGCTGCAGCGTGCCGCGCGTGCGGGCATAGAGCTTGGCGGCCGGTTTGCCGGTCACGGCGGCGTCGGCCCGGCCGTTCTCGACCAGCTCGAACATCTCCTGGTTCTTCTCGACCTCGACCCGCTCGATCGCCGGGAACTTGTCCTTGAGGAAGGCGACCGATTTGGTGCCGACCTGAACCGAGACCTTCTTGCCGGCCAGATCGTCCGGCCCCTTGATCGCCTGATTGCCGGTCTTGGTCATGATCACCAACCCGCCCGGATAGTAGGAGTCGGTGAAGTCGACCACCTTGCGCCGCTCGTCGGTGATGTAGATCGCCGACGCCACCACGTCGAAGCGGTTGGCGATGAGGCCCGGAATCAGCCCCTTGAAATCGATCTCGGTCCATTCGATCGGCCGGTTCAGCACCTTGCCGATCGCCTCGATCAACTCGACATCGAAGCCGGTGCGCTGGCCGTTCTCGGCATATTCGAACGGCGGAAACGTGGCATCGGTCGCGACACGGATCGCGTCGGCGGCCTGCGCGGCACTGCCGAGGGCGAGGCTGAGACCGGCAACGAGCCCAAGCAGGCTACGGCGCGTGAGGATCATCGGATGACTCCTTGGAGGAAAGGTTCGGATCCGGATCGTGGCACGGCACCGCGGCGATGGATAGTTGCGTTCAAGCGGCACGGACCGCATCGACGAAACCGGCGACCTGGACCCGCAGGCGATCGGCCTGCTGCGACAGCTTGGTGGCCGAGCCCAGTAAATGACCGGCCGCGGTGCCGGTCTCGCCGGCCGCGACCGAGACGCCGCTGATGTTGCGCGCGACTTCCTGGGTGCTGGCCGCCGCCTGCTGGACGTTCCGGCTGATCTCGGTCGTGGCCGCGCCTTGCTGTTCGATCGCGGCGGCGATCGCCGTCGTCGTCTCGCTGATGTCGCCGATTGTGCCGCCGACGCTGCCGATGTCCGTGACGGTTTCTTCGGTCGCCCGCTGGATCTCGACGACCTGCGCCTGGATATCCTGGGTCGCCTGGGCGGTCTGGTTGGCCAGCGCCTTGACCTCGCTCGCCACGACCGCGAAGCCTTTGCCTGCTTCGCCCGCGCGGGCGGCCTCGATCGTGGCGTTCAAGGCCAGCAGGTTGGTCTGGCTGGCGATATCCTGAATGATCCGGACGACCTCGCCGATCTTCTGCGCCGCCTGGGCGAGGGCCGCGACCGAGTGCCCGGAGCGGTCGGCCTGTTCCACCGCCTGGCCGGCGATCCGGGCGGAGGCGGTCACCTGGCGCGCGATCTCGCCGATCGATGCCGCCATCTCCTCCGACGCGCTGGCCACGGTCTGGACGTTGGACGAGGTTTCCTCGACCGCGGCCGCGACGGCGGCGCTCTGCCGGGTGGTCTCCGCGGCGGTCGACGACAGCGACCGCGCGGTGCCTTCAAGCTCGGCCGAGCCGGCGGCCAGGAGCGCCACCATGTCGCCGACCTCGGCTTCGAACCCGCGCACCAACCCTTCCAGCCGGGTCGCCCTCTGTTCCTTGGCGGCCTGCTCGACCTTCTGCTCGGACGCGAGCCGGTCGGCGGTGATCATATTGTCCTTGAACACCTGCACCGCGGCGGCCATGGCGCCGAGCTCGTCGCCACGGCCGACGCCCGGGATGGCGATCGCCAGGTTGCGCTCCGACAGATGCCGCATCGCGCCGGTCATCTGAAAGATCGGCGTCGAGATGCCTTTGATCAACGACGCGCCGATCGCGACGCACAGCAGCGCCATCGCGCCCAGAACCACCAGAATCCAAAGATGCGCCGAGCGCCCGAGCGCATCGCCGCGGTCGGCCGCCTCCTGCCCGCCATGCAGATTGAACGTCAGATCCTCCTGCAGGGCCGTCCGGAACGCGATCGACGACTTGCTCATGTCGCCGGTCAGCAGTTCGAGCCCCTTGGCACGGTCGCCGGCCGCCATCGCCGTTTCGAACTGGATGCTTGACGCGCGAAACACCTGCCAGGACTCGTTGACCTTGTCGGCGATCCGGCGCTCTTCCCCGGAGGACACCAGCGGGGCGTAGCTCTTCAGGCCATCCTCCAGCTCGGCCACGGATTTCTTCGCGGCGCCGGTATAATAGGCCCGGGACTCATCGGTCGCCGCGACGACGATGAGGGCATAGTTCGCCCGCAGCCGCTCGACGCTCTGGGCGACGATGCCAAGCGCGCGGGTCGAGGGCAGCCAGTCGTTCCGCATCTCCGCACCGGCGGCCTGAACCTCGCCCAGCCGTGCAACGGCGAACAGGCCGAGCCCGATCGTGCAGCACAGGATCAGGCTGAAAGCCAGAATCAGCTTGGCGCGAATCGTGATCGGAGAAAATGATTTCGACATAGGGGTCTCCAAGGGGTACGCGAGCGATACCTCCGACGAATTTAAAAGCGATGCATGAACAATGCGTTCAACCCGGCCGGGCCGCCCTCGATCCGCGCTAAATCAGCTTCGCCTCGGCCGCGGCCGTCCCGGTGGCGTCCAACGGCGGGACCACCTCGCCGTTGAGCACCCGGTGGGCGCGATCCTCGTCCAGGGCGTGCTCCCAGCGGGCGACGACCAGGGTCGCGACGCCGTTGCCGATCAGGTTGGTCACGGCGCGCGCCTCGTTGATGAAGCGGTCGACGCCCAGCAGCAGGACCAGGCCGGCAACCGGGATCTTGTCCATCGAGGCCAGCGTCGCCGCCAGGGTCACGAAGCCGGCGCCGGCGACTCCGGCCGAGCCCTTCGAGGTCAGCAGCAGCACGGCCAGCACCAGGATCTGATCGCCGATGGTCAGGTGCGTGCCGGTCGCCTGCGCCACGAAGATCGCCGCCATCGACAGGTAGATCGAGGTGCCGTCGGCATTGAACGTATAGCCGGCCGGCAGCACCAGGCCGACGACCGGTTTCGCGCAGCCCAGATGCTCGAGCTTCGCCATCATCTGCGGCAGCACCGTTTCGGTCGAGGAGGTGCCGAACACGATGAAGATTTCGTCTCGGATGAACTTCAGGAATTTCCACAGGCTGAAGCCGTTCCAGCGCGCGATCGCCCCCAAGACGCCGAAGATGAAGATCAGGGTGGCGGCATAGACCGAGACCATGAGCTGGCCCAGCGACGTGAGCGAGCCCAGCCCATAGCGCCCGACGGTGAAGGCCATGGCGCCGAAGGCACCGAGCGGCGCGAGGCGCATGACCATGCCGACGATGCCGAACAGCCCGGTCATCAGCACGTCGAGCACGTCCAGCAGCGGCCGCGCCCGTTCGCGCACCGGCGCCAGCGCCAGGCCGAACAGCACCGAGAACAGAATGATCTGCAGCATGTCGCCCCGGGCGAAAGAATCGACCACGCTCGACGGGATGATGTTGAACAGGAAGTCGAGCGGGCTCTGCTTGTGTGCGGCGGCGGTATAGTCGGCGATTGATTTGGTGTCGATCGTCGCGGGATCGACATGCATGCCGGCGCCGGGCTGCACCAGATTGACGATGATCAGGCCGATCACCAGGGCCATGGTCGAGACGATTTCGAAATAGATGATCGCCTTCAGCCCGACGCGGCCGACCTCTCTCATGTCGCCCATGCGGGCGATGCCGAGCACGACCGTGCCGAACACGATCGGCGCCAGCAGCATGCGGATCAGCTTGACGAAGCCGTCGCCGAGCGGCTTCAGCGCGGTGCCGAATGCCGGAAAGACATGGCCGACCGCGACGCCCAGCAGGATCGCGATCACGACCTGCAGATAGATCTTGCCGAACAGGCCCCCGGCCGGCCGCTTGCCGCTCTTCATCGATCGTTTTCCTCCCGCGATTGGTCTTTGCCGGGTGCCAGCTGCCGCGCGCGGTCATAAACGCCAGGACTAGCGTGGACGCGGCACCCTGGCCAATGCCAGATTGCCATCGCGCAATGCCGGTTCGGCATCGCGCTGTCTCCGTTTCGGGAATGACCGTTGGACCTGAACTGGCTCGAAGATTTCCTGGCCCTCGTCGCGAGCGGCAATTTTTCCCGCGCCGCCGAGGCGCGCCACATGACCCAGCCGGCCTTCAGCCGGCGTATCCGGGCGCTGGAGGACTGGGTCGGCGTGCCGCTGTTCGACCGGGACGACCATCCGGTCGGCCTGACCGAAGCCGGCAGCCGCTTCCAGCCCGCGGCGGCCGATCTGTTGCGCCTGCTGGGCGAGGCCCGCGACGCGGCGCTGGACGCGGCGGCGACGGCGGCCGCCACGCTCCGCATCGCCGCGACCCATGCGCTGTCATCGACGTTCTTCCCGGCCTGGCTGCGCCGCTTCGAGACCGGCACCGCCCCCGCCGCGATCCGTCTGATGTCCGAGAACATGCAGGCCTGCGAGCAGCTGATGGTGCAGGGCAAGGCGCAGTTTCTGCTGTGCCACCATCATCCGGCCGCCGCCAGCGGCCTCGATCCGGCCCGTTTCCCCTCGATCAAGGTCGGGGAGGACAGGCTCCTGCCGGTCTCGGCCCCGGATGGGCTGGGCGGCGCCCGCCATCGGCTGGTGCCGGGCGCCGAGCCGGTGCCCTATCTGGCCTACAGCACGGAATCCGGCATGGGCCGCATCGTGCGGGCGGCTTTCACGGACGCGGAGACCCGGCGGCTCCACCCGGTGGTCACGTCCCATCTGGCCGGCGCGCTGCGCGCCATGGCGCAGGATGGGCGCGGCATCGCCTGGCTGCCGCACAGCCTGATCGCCGAGGATCTGGCCCACGGCCTGCTCATCCCGGCCGCCGACGCCGGCTGGACCATCCCTGTCGAGATCCGCCTGTTCCGCCCCCGCGCCCGCCAGACCCCGGCCGCCGAACAATTCTGGTCTCTGGCCACGGGCTAAATAAGTATTGTGTCCCCGCATTGAATTTCGGTACTGAATTCCGCATTTAATTAAGGGACACAATACCTATTTCCCGCCCTTCACGCGTCGGACGTGGTGTCCCGGGCCGAGGTGCCCTGCCGGCGCCGCAGATTTGCCTTCAGCTCGGCATCATGGCTCGGGTGCAGCGTGCCCATCAACCGATCCCAGAGCGTGAAATGCGGGGAATAGTTGCAGTTGAAGTAGCGGTGATGCTGGTCATGGTGGGTGACGCTGTTCATCGGCGAGGGCGGAAAGGTGATGCCGCCGCCATGCTCGACGCCCGAATGGCCGATGATCCCGCTGATATGGTCGTAGAGCTTATGGACCAGCAGCACCGCCGGCGCGACCGGCAGGATCAGATGCGCCGCCAGCCAGTAGGATTGCAGGAACAGATTGTCGAGCAGGGTGTCGCTGTTGTTCGACCAGGCGACCGACGGCAGGCTCAGGTGATGCCAGCGATGGATTCGCCGGTACAGCGGCTTCGAATGCAGCAGCCGGTGCATCCAGTAGAACCAGGTGTCGTAGGCCAGCATCGACAGCAGAAACGACAGCACGACCGAGCCGATACTGGTCGGCCAGGCGGCGAACCCGATGTGAAACCGGGCATAAAGCACATGCCCGATCGAGAACATCAGCGCGATGCTGGCCAAGGACCGGACGCTTTGCCGGATATCCCGCCGCACCTTCTCGGCCGACAGCGCGCGGCCCGGCTGGATCTTGTCGGCCCGCGCGGGATCGTTGCTGAAGAACAGCCAGCCAGTCGCGAAATAGACCGCCAGCAACAGGGCATAGACGGCAGTCCAGGTGCCGATGAGGGAGAGCGCTGCCTCGGGGATCATGGTGCCGTCCGGGTCTGGTCGCGGGCGCAGGTTGGTCAGGATAAAGGGTGATGGCGGCCGCGGCCAAGCGGGCCCGGTGCAAGGGCGGCGCTCGATTTTGCATGAGAGACGGTCTTGATTTGCGTCATTTGGTGCCTACGGGACGCGGTCGCCCTCACCATCCGCCGCCTCGCGGGCTGCCGCATTCGCCTGCAGACGACCGCGGGCCGACAGGAAGGGCCCCTGCGGTGCCCGGGCCGGCGCGAACCGGCCGAGGCCGACGGGTCCGGGCATGTCGACATAGACCGCCTCAATGCCGTGCTTGGCCGAATAGGTCTCGTGCCAGAAGCCCGCCCCGCCGCTGTCACGCAGGAAATCGCGCCACCAGTCGGCGTGGGGCTTGCTGCGGGTGAAGCGCTCCAGGCTTTCGAGGTCGCGCCAATATTGCCGGATGCCGACATGGTTCAGCCCGAACAGAAACTGCTCGTCGCCGAGCAGCCCATCGGGCGGCGCCTGCTTGATCTTGGCCAGGCCGCGGCCGATGCCGAGCAGCGTGGCGATGCCCCGCAGGCGGCGCACCCGAAATCCGAGCAGCACGACCACGAGGTCGGGGAACCCGGAAAGATCGACGGACTGCCGATGGACGGCTGCTTGCATGATGGGTCTCCGATGTGTTTACAGTGTAATCATATCGGGATTTGCTTACAGTGTAAACAAGAATGACGACGGCGATACGCGGAGAGTTACGGAGCACGCTGCTGGCGGCGGCGCTGGCCATGCTGGAAAGCGGCACCGGGGAGTTGAGCCTGCGGGCGGTGGCGCGGGCGGCCGGCGTATCCGCGATGGCGCCCTATCGCCATTTCGCGGACAAGGCGGCGCTGCTGGCCGCGGTCGCCGGATGCGGCTTCGCGGCGCTCTATGACGGTTTGGCGGCGGCCGACAGCGCACCCGAGCCGCGCGCGGCGCTGCTGGCGCAAGGGCTGGCCTATGTCGCGTTCGCACGCGCGCGTCCGGCGCTGTTCCGGCTCATGTTCATGGACCAGCCGGGCCAGCTGAAGCCGGCCGGCGGGGATACCGGAGCCTATGACGTTCTGGCCCGGCGCGTCGCCGAACTGACACCCGACGATGCCGACAGCGCGGCGCTCGCCTGCTGGTCGATCGTCCATGGGCTGGCGACCCTCGTGCTCGACGGCCGGCTGGCCGGATTGGCGCCCGAACGGGAGCGCCGGGCGCTCTCGCTGTTCGTGGCCGCGCTGGGCAAAACGGGTGAGACATGAAAACCCCCGGAAAACCGAAGTTTTCCAGGGGTTTAATTTGGTAGCGGGAGAGGGATTTGAACCCCCGACCTTGGGATTATGATTCCCCTGCTCTAACCAACTGAGCTACCCCGCCACAGGGGAGGCCGCGTTATCGGAAAATGGCGCGCGTCTGTCAAGCATGCTGGGCGGCGGCGAGATGCGCGCCGGGCGCAGGGCGGCTTCGCTTGATCCAGCCGCCGCCGATGACCCGGTCGCCGTCATAGATCACGCCGGCCTGGCCGGGGGCGACGCCGGTCGGGGCCGCCGCTTCCAGGACCAGTTCGGCGCTGTCCGGGCCGGTGGCGCTGAGCCGGGCCGGCACGGGCGGCTGGGCCGAGCGCAGCTTGACCAGGACCGGGCGGTCCACGGCGGTCTCGGCCGCGCGGTCGAGCCAGTTCATCTCCGCCAGATGCACCAGGCTGGTCGCCAAGGCCTCGCGCGGGCCGACCACGACGCGGGCGGTCTCCGGCTCGATCCGGATCACGAACAGCCGGTCGGCGTTGCCGCCCAAGGCCAGGCCGCGGCGCTGGCCGACGGTGAAATTGATGATGCCCTCGTGCCGGCCCAGCACGCGGCCCTCGAGATCGACCACGTCGCCGGGCGTCAGCGCGCCGGGGCGCAGCTTCGCCACCAGGCTGGCGTACGAGCCTTCGGGCACGAAGCAGATGTCCTGGCTGTCCGGCTTGTCGGCCACGGCCAAGCCCAGGCGCTCGGCGATGGCGCGGGTCTCGGTCTTGGTCTGACAGCCGAGCGGGAAGCGCAGGAAATCGAGCTGGTCGCGCGTGGTGGCGAACAGGAAATAGCTCTGGTCGCGCGACGGGTCGGCCCCGCGATGCAGCTCGGGCCCTTGCGCGCCCTCGACCCGGCGCACGTAATGGCCGGTGGCGAGCGCGTCGGCGCCCAGATCGTGGGCGACCTGCATCAGGTCGGTGAACTTGACGGTCTGGTTGCAGCGGATGCAGGGGATCGGCGTTTCCCCGGCCATGTAGGTATCGGCGAAATCGTCGATCACCGCCTGGCGGAAGCGCGTCTCGTAATCGAGCACGTAATGGGGAATGCCCAGCTGCTCGGCCACGCGGGCGGCATCGTAGATGTCCTGGCCGGCACAGCAGGCGCCCTTCTTGCCGACGGTCATGCCGTGGTCGTAAAGCTGCAGGGTGACGCCGATCACGTCATGGCCCTGCTCCGCCAGCACGGCCGCGGTCACCGCGCTGTCGACGCCGCCGGACATGCCGACGACGATGCGGCGGGGACTGGTCATGGCGGCGTCCTCGGGGCTACTTGAGCAGGTTGCGCGACCCCGGCGGCAGGGACACGACCAGACCGTCGAGCTCTTCGCTCATGACGATCTGGCAGCCGAGCCGCGAGGTCTTGGTCAGGCCGAACGCCAGGTCGAGCATGTCTTCCTCGTCCTCGGTCGGGTCCTTCAGCACTTCGACCCAGCCGGGATCGACGATCACATGGCAGGTCGAGCAGGCGAGCGAGCCTTCGCAGGCGCCTTCCAGATCGACGCCATGCTTATGGGCCACTTCGAGCACGGACAGGCCGGTCGGTGCGTCCACTTCGCGGCGGTTGCCCTGGGTATCCACAAAAACCATCTTCGGCATGGAACGTCTCTTCGCCTGAATTCGCGAGCCTAAAGTCGCGCGGATGCAAATATGAGGTTGTCGATATCCTCCAGCCGGGATGCCGCGTAAAGCGGATTCGCTGCAGGGCTATCTAGACTTTATCGCCAGCCGTTCAGCCGGCGAGCGCTTCCGCCATCAGGGCGGCGCCGATCACGACCGAGCGATCGGCTTCGAAACCGGGCAGGATCGGCTGGGCCGACAGCGTCGCCGCCTCCGCCGCCGTGACCCGGTCGAGCAGCAGGCCGGCGACGTCCGTCTGGCGCCCGACGAAGTCACCAAGCCCTTCGAGCCGGTCGGCCAGGTCATAGTCGGCGAGCCGGACCGAGCCGCCCGCGACCGCGATCACGCCGGCCTCGAACCCGGCGACGCCGCGCGCCAGCCACAGGTAATCCCGGTCGCCGCGGTTTTCCAATTCGAGCGCCAGCGCGGCCGCGACCGGCGCCTCGACCAGGCGCAGCAGTTCCAGGCCGGCCGCCTCGACCGCCTGCAGCATGGCCGCGCGGGCGGCCGGACCATGGCCCAGGGGGACGGACGCGACGGCGCGCGTCACCGGCCGCTTGGCCAGCAGCGACAGTTCGCGCCGCGACGTGGCGATCAGCGTCGCCAAACGCTCCGTGGCCGACTTGCCGCGCGGGTCGAGCTGGTCGGGAATGGCGAGCAGGATGGGATCGACCCGGGTCATGTCGGCAAGATCGGCCGAGCCTACGACCAGATCGCCCTCGGCATCATAGCCGACCGAGCCGCCCGCCTCGCCCGGCACGAGCTCGACGTTGCCGCCGACCGCAATGGCCAGGCGCAGACCATGGGGACCAAGCTCGAGCCCGACCGCGATGCCCTGATCCTCCAACGGATCGGCACTGCGGCTGGGTTCCTCGATTTGAATCAGAGTCGTCATGGAGACGGGGCCGATCGGGCCGGCGACCAGGCTAGACGTGGAACGACTCGCCGCAGCCGCAGCGGCCCTTTTCGTTCGGATTCTTGAAGGTGAAGCCCGACTGCAGCGTGTCGTCGACATAGTCCATCTCGGTGCCGATCAGGAACATGGTCGCCTTGGGGTCAATCAGGACGGTAACGCCCTTGTCTTCGACCACCTCGTCGAACCGGCCCTTTTCCTCGGCATATTCGATCGTATAGCTCATGCCCGAACAGCCGCGGCTGCGCACGCCGACGCGAATGCCGAGCGCCGGCTTGTCGCGCTGCGCCAGCAGCTCGCGTACCCGCGCCGCCGCCGCATCCGTCACGTTCATCGCCTGGAATCGTGCCATTGCCGACCTCTTCGAAAACCTGGAGCCGAGGCTAACATCGCCCGGAGCCTTTACCTAATCCATGAATGATGTGGCGCGTTCCAACACGGGCTGCAAGCCCGGGGCGCGCAGGCCAGCCACCGCGCCCCGGAGCCGGTCGGCGGCGCGGCGCAACTCGGCCTCGGTCGTGAAGCGGCCGAAGCCGATCCGCACGGCCGAGGCGGCGGCCTGATTGTCGAGTCCGAGCGCGCTCAGCACATAGGACGGCTCGACCTCGGCCGAGGTGCAGGCCGAGCCGACCGACAAGGCCAGGTCGGGCACGACCGCCATCAGGTCCTGCGCCCGGACGCCGTCGAAGCCGATGTTGAGATTGCCCGGGATGCGCCGGGTCCGGTCGCCATGGACCGTCACGCCGGGTCCGAGCCGCGCCAGGAACGATGCCGCAAGATCGGCCAGGCGTGCCGCCTCCGCGCCCATTTCCCGGCCGGCAATCTCGGCCGCTTCGCCCAGCGCCACGATCAGCGCCGGCGCCAGCGTGCCGGAACGCAGGCCGCGCTCCTGGCCGCCACCGGAAAACAATGGCTCCAGCCGCACGCGCGGGCGGCGCCGGACATAGAGCGCGCCGATGCCCTTGGGCGCATAGATCTTATGGCCGGAGATCGACATCAGATCGATCGCCTGCGCGCCGACGTCGAGCGGGATCTTGCCGAACCCCTGGGCGGCATCAGTGTGGAACAGCGCGCCGGCCGCGCGCGCGATCGCCCCGATCGCGGCCAGATCCTGCACCACGCCGATCTCGTTATTGACCGCCATGATCGAGACCAGCGCGGTCCGCTCATCGACCGCGGCGCGGAGCCGGTCCAGATCGACCAGCCCGTCGCGCTCGACCGGCAGGATGGTCAGTTCCAGCCCTTCGGCGATCAGCGCGCGGCCGCTCTCCAGCACGCATTTATGCTCGGTCGCGACCGTCACCAGCTTGTCGCGGCGGGCTTTGAGGAACCGCGACGCGCCCTTGATCGCCAGATTGTTGGATTCCGTGGCGCCCGAGGTGAACACGATCTCGCGCGCCTCGGCGCCGATCAAGGCCGCCACCTGTTCGCGCGCCCGCTCGACCGCGTCGGAGGCTTCCTGGCCGAAGACATGGGCGTCGGAATGGGGATTGCCGAAGCGTTGGACCAGATAGGGCATCATGGCCTCGACCACGCGCGGGTCGGTCGGGGTGGTCGCCTGGTAGTCCAGATAGATCGCGTCCGGCGGCACGCGCACGCCGTCGGTCTTGTCGCGCTCCGCGCGGTCTGGGGTCATGCGGCGCTCCGCGCGGTTCGGGTGCGCAGCGTCGCCCAAGCTTCGATCATTCGGTCGATCTCCGTATCGTTCGTGTCACGGCCCAGGCTGATGCGGATCGCGCTCTGGGCCACTTCCGGCGGAACGCCCATGGCGGTCAGCACATGGCTGGTCCTGACCTTGCCGGACGAGCAGGCCGAGCCGGCGCTGAGGCCGATGCCGGCCAGATCGAACGCCATGACCTGGGTCTCGGCCTTCACGCCGGGCATGGCGATCGACAGCGTGTTGGCGACGCGCGGGGCATCGGCGCCGAACACGATCGCCTGCGGGTCGATCGCGAGCAGCCGCGCGGCCAACCAGTCGCGCATTATCGCGAGCCGCTGATAGGCATCAAGCTCTGCCACCGCCGCCTCGATCGCCAGGCCGAAACCGACGATGCCGGCGACATTCTCGGTCCCGGCGCGATAGCCCTTTTCCTGGCCACCGCCGGTCGTGAGCGCGCGGACCGGCACCTTGGGCGCCAGCGCCAGCGCCGCCATGCCCTGCGGGCCACCCAGCTTATGCGCCGAGACCGTCGCCAGATCGACGCCGAGCGCCGCCATGTCGAACGGCGCCTTGCCGACGATCTGGATCGCGTCGCAATGCACCAGCGCGCCGGCGGCATGGGCGAGCCGGACCACGTCCGCGATCGGCTGGATGACGCCGGTCTCGTTGTTGGCCGCCATGACCGAGACGAGGCCGGCGCCGCCCTGCAGCAGCCGCTCCAGCGCCGCCAGATCGACCAGGCCGTCGGCCGTCACCGGGATCAGTGCCGCGTCCGGCACGGCCGCGCGCACGCAATCATGCTCGATCGCCGAGATCAGGATCCGGCCCGGGGCCTTCAGCCCGCGCAGCGCCAGATGATTGGCCTCGGTCCCGCCAGAGGCGAAGACGATGTCGCCGCCCGCGGGCAAGCCGATCGCCTCGGCGACCTGGCACCGCGCCAGTTCGACCCGGCGGCGCGCGGCACGGCCTTGGGCATGGACCGACGACGGATTGCCGGCTTCGCCCAGCACGGCCATCATCGCGGCGATCACGGCGGGCCTGACCGGCGTCGTGGCGTTATGGTCGAGAAAGACGAAGGAACTCATCCCTCAGCCGGCTCGCTCGCGCTCGCCACCCTCTCCCGCAAGCGGTAGAGGGTTGAGACGATCATCGTCATAGGCCGTTTCGAGTTGATTGACCCGGGCACGCAGGGTCGCGACCTCGTCGAGCAGGCCCTTCAGCGCGCGCGCCACCGGGTCCGGCAGATCGTCGATCGGCGTGCCATAGGGCACGAAGCTGTCGTCGCAATGCTCGTCGCGGCCGGCACGCGAGATCGGCTTGGCCGGAATGCCGACGACGGTGGTATGTGCCTCGACCGGGGCCACCACGACCGCATTGGCGCCGATGCGGGCGCCCTCGCCGACGGTGAAGCCGCCCAGCACCTGCGCGCCGGAGCCGACGATGACGTTATTGCCGAGCGTCGGATGACGCTTGCCCTTGTGCAGCAGCGTGCCGCCGAGCGTCACGCCCTGATAGAGCGTGACATCGTCGCCGACCTCGGCCGTGGCGCCGATCACCACGCCCATGCCATGGTCGATGAACAGCCGCCGGCCGATCCTGGCGGTCGGGTGGATTTCGATGCCGGTCAGGGTGCGCGCGACCTGGCTCAGCCAGCGCGCCAGCAGCTTCAGATCGTGCCGCCACAGCCAGTGGGCCGCCCGGTGCGCCGCCAGCGCCTGGATGCCGGGATAGCACAGCGCCACCTCCCAGAACGACCGGGCGGCGGGGTCGCGCGCCATCACGGCTTTGATATCGTCACGCAGGTTTTCAAGAAACATGGGATCCCGCCATGGTAGGATCGGAAGAGCAGAAGATCGCAGCAGCCATTCGCCGCTGGAACACCCTTCACGCTTGCGGCAGCGTCCCTACCCTGTCACTCCATATAGTTTATCGGACCGACCCCATCAAGATTGGCAGCCCTCACCGATGCGAGGCCGTGTTAAACCCACCGCGCCCGCGTCCAACCATTTGCAGCTTTTCAGGATCGTGGGCGTGACTGCCGGAGGATTTTGCCAGCATGCCTGAGGTTATTATCAACGGCCCGGAAGGGCGGATCGAGGGCCGGTACCAGCATTCCAAGGAGCCGAACGCGCCGATCGCGCTGTTGCTGCATCCGCACCCGCAACATGGCGGGACGATGAACAACAAGATCGTCTATGCGCTGTTCCGCGCCTTCACCAAGCGGGGATTCTCCACGCTGCGCTTCAATTTCCGCGGCGTCGGCCGCAGCCAGGGCAGCTTCGATCGCGGCGAGGGCGAATTGTCGGATGCCGCCTCGGCGCTCGATTGGCTGCAGACCTACAATCCGAACGCGGCCGGCTGCTGGATCGGCGGCTTCTCGTTCGGCGCCTGGATCGGCATGCAATTGCTGATGCGCCGGCCCGAGATCGACAGCTTCATCTCGATCGCGCCGCCCGCCAGCACGTTCGATTTCTCGTTCCTGGCGCCCTGCCCGTCGTCCGGCCTGATCATCCATGGTGAAAAGGACGAAATGGTCCCGGTCGAATCCGTGCAGAAGCTGGTCAACAAGCTGTCGCATCAGCGCGACATCAAGATCGACTTCCGCACGCTCAAGGGCGCCGGACATTTCTTCAACGACCAGATGGTCGAACTCGAAGCGTCCGTGTCGGAATATCTCGACACCCATCTCGAAGCGACCCTGATCCAGCAGCCCAAGCGCTAAAACACCGGCGGCCGGTCCAACCGGCCGCCCGCTTGCGGCGCCGGCACCCGTGTGGTGCCGGGAAAACTGAGCGGCAGCCCCTCGAGGCTGCGCACCGCCAGATAGCCGAACGCCTGCGCCTCGAGCGCATCGCCGTCCCAGCCCATGACATCGACCGGCTCGACCGGCACGTTGAAGCCGGCCGCCAGCCCGTTCATCAGCGCCCGATTGTGCCGGCCGCCGCCTGTGATCAGCCAGCGCGCGGGCGCCGACGGCAAATGCCGGCGCGCGGCCAGCGCCGCCGCGACCGTGCAGGCCGCCAGCGTCGCCGCCCCATCGGCGGCATTCAGATGATCCGGCCGGAATCGGGCGAAATCGTCCCGATCAAGCGATTTCGGCGGCCGGCGCGCGAAGAAGGCATGGTCGAGAAAGCCCGCCACGAATTCAGCATCGACGCTGCCGCCAAGCGCCAGCTTGCCGCCCTCGTCGTAGCCGACACCGGCCTTGGCGCGCATCCAATCGTCGATCGGCGCATTGCCCGGCCCGGTGTCGAACGCGACCAGATCGGCCTCGCCCGCGCCGATCCAGGTGACGTTCGCGACGCCGCCGATATTGAGGATCGCCAGCGGCTTCGGCAGGGCCGCGACCAGTGCGCGATGATAGACCGGCACCAACGGCGCGCCCTCGCCGCCGGCCGCGACGTCGGCGGTGCGGAAATCGGACACGACCGGCACGCCGGTCAGCCGCGCCAGCAGGGCGCCGTCGCCGATCTGCCAGGTCCGGCCCTCGTCGGGGCGATGCAGGATGGTGTGGCCATGAAAGCCGATCAGCTCGATATCCGCCAGACCATGGCGGCGGCGCAGGTCCGCGACCGCCTCGGCATGCAGCTCGGTCAGCCGCCGCTCGACCGCGCGGATCGTGTCGCTGGGTACGGTCGAGCCCAGGATGCCACGGAGCGCGTCGCGGAAGTCGGCCGGATAGGGCTGGGTCAGCGACGGGCCGGTCCGGACCTGGTCGATCCCGTCGGTCTCGATCAGGGCGGCATCGATGCCGTCGAGCGACGTCCCGCTCATCAAACCGATCGCACGCATGACAGCCCCACCCTTCCGAAAGCCAGAGGCCCCGTGTTACATCCTTCGCCCCGGCATCAGGCCGGCGGCTCATCCACCGGACGATCATGACCGAACCCAAGTCGCAGCTGCTCAAGACCCTGGTCGACCGCGGCCATTTCCACCAATGCACCGATTTCGAGGCGCTGGACAAGGCCGCCGGCGAGAAGATCGTGACCGGGTATATCGGCTTCGACTGCACGGCGGACAGCCTGCATGTCGGCAGCTTGGTGCAGATCATGACGTTGCGGCGGTTGCAGCAGGCCGGCCACAAGCCGATCGTGCTGATGGGCGGCGGCACGACGCGGGTCGGCGACCCGTCCGGCAAGGACGAGCAGCGCGCACTGCTGACCGACGAGAAGATCGCCCAGAACATGGCCGGCATCCGCCGGGTGTTCGACCAGTACCTGACGTTCGGCGACGGCCCGACCGACGCGATCATGGTCAACAACAACGACTGGCTGGATGGGCTGCAATACATTCCGTTCCTGCGCGACTACGGCCGGCATTTCTCGGTCAATCGCATGCTGAGCTTCGACAGCGTCAAGCTGCGGCTCGACCGCGAGCAGCCGCTGTCGTTCATCGAATTCAACTACATGATCCTGCAGGCCTACGACTTCCTGGAGTTGGGCCGGCGGCTCGGCTGCAGCCTACAGCTGGGCGGTTCGGACCAGTGGGGCAACATCGTCAATGGCGTCGAGCTGGGCCGGCGCGCGGCCGGGCTCGAGCTCTACGGCTTCACCTCGCCGCTGCTGACGACCGCGTCCGGCGCCAAGATGGGCAAGACCGCGTCGGGTGCGGTCTGGCTGAACGCCGACAAACTGGCGCCGTTCGAGTTCTGGCAATATTGGCGCAATGCCGAGGACGGCGACGTCGGCCGTTTCCTGCGGCTGTTCACCGACCTGCCGCTGGACGAGATCCGGCGTCTGGAAGCGCTCGAAGGCGCCGGCATCAACGAGGCCAAGAAGGTGCTGGCGACCGAAGTGACCGCCATGGCCCACGGCCGCGCCGTCGCCGACGACATGGCCCTGACCGCGCGCCGCGTGTTCGAGGAGGGTTCGACCGGCGAGGCGCTGGCCCGCGTCGAGATCGCCCGCGCCGACCTCGACGCCGGCATCGGCCTGGTCGAGCTGCTGGTGCGCGCCGGTCTGGCCGCGTCGAACGGCGAGGCCCGTCGCCTGATCAAGGGCAACGGCGCCCGGTTGAACGACGCCGCCGTGACCGACGAGCGCCGGAGCGTCGGCGCGGCCGATCTCAATGCCGACCGCGTCATCAAGCTGACCGCCGGCAAGAAGCGGCACGCGCTGATCGTTCCGGTCTGACAAGGAGCGGCGGTGTCCGATTTTTCGAAGAGCCGCCGCTCATTCATAAAGTTTGAAGGATGTTCGTTACAAACTCGATCCGCGCATGACAATACCGCGGGGTTCGACGCGTGCCCGGGGACACGAAAAATTCGGCGGACACGCGGCCGAACCAGAATATTGATCGGGTCGTCGACGGTTCATGTCACAGGATCTACTCGAGGCTCTGAAGGCGCATACCCTTTGGTTGCGTGGCCGCGGCGGCACCAGGCTCGATAAGCCCTGGGCCGATTTCGCCGGCGTGCGTTTCACCGGCTGCACGCTGACCCGTGCCCGCCTGCCCGGCGCCCGGTTCGACTATGCCGACATCAGCAGCGGCGATTTCGAAGGCGCCGACCTGTTCGCCTCGAGCTTCGACAGCGCCACGTTGTTCCGGGCCAATTTCCGCAGGGCCGACCTGCGCGGCGCCAATTTCAAGAACGCCATGCTGGCCGAGGCCGATTTCACCGGCGCGGACCTGACCGGCGGCGTGCTGTTCGACGCCCGGCCGGGCGAACGCGCCATGACCGAGCAGTTGGGCCGCCGCACCGGCGCCGATCTCAGCAACGCCGATCTGTCGGGCGCCAACGGCGGCGGTGCCGCCTTCAAGGGCGCGCTCTTGGCCGGCGCCATCCTGCGCGGCGTCGATCTGTCGGGCGCCAATCTGCGCGGCGTCGACCTGACCGGGGCCGACCTGACCGACGCGAACCTGACCGGCGCCGACCTGCGCGCCGCCGTGCTGACCGCCGCCGACATGACCAATTGCATCCTGCAGGACGCCAATACCGAACATTCGATGGGACTCAATCCCGAGGAGGGGCCGCGCAAGCCGCTCGATCCGGACCTGCGGCTGGCGATCGCGCGCCACTGTACCTGGGCCCAGACCTTCGGCGCCAAGGGCGGCCAGGCGAATTTCACCGACCAGGACCTGCGCGGCTTCGTGCTCAGCAACCTCGACCTGTCGGCGGCCGTGTTCAAGGGCGCCAACCTGGACGGCGTCAGCATGCGCGGCGGCAATTTCCTGCTGTGCGATTTCACCGACGCCCATCTGGCCAATTGCGACATCACCCGGGCCCAGATGCGCGGCACCTGCCTGAAGAACGCGGTGCTCGACGGCTCGAACCTGTCCGACGCGGATTTCACCGAGGCCGATATCCTGAATCACGAGCGCAAGCCGACCGGCCGCAAATGGCCGGCCAACATGCTGGGCGTGCGCATGACCAACTGCAAGGTCAAGGGCACCCGCTTCGACGGCGCGAACATGATCGGCGCGGACGTGACCGGCACCGACCTGTCGCAGGCGTCGCTGACCGGGGTCAGGCGCTAGAGCCGGATGCGATCATGTCGGTTCGACATGATCGCTAAATCCGTCTCTAAATATATGAATCGCTCACTACGGCTGCTTCGCGTCGGGCGGCTGTGTCCGCGGGTCCGGCACCGGTGCCGCCGGCGCGTCGAACAGGAACAGCTGGCGCAGGAAGCCCGGCGCCAGCGCGCTCAACGGGTTCATGTTGATCTGCGGATCGTCGAGCGAGCCCGACAGGCGATAATTCGCCGCGAACAGGCCGGTGCCCTCGCCGCCGGTGATCAGGTCGCCCAGCAGCGGAATATTGTTGAGGATGCTGTTCAGCGTATAGGCCGGCACCAGCGTGCCCTTCAGATCGAGCACGTCATGGTCGAGATCGACCCAGCCGTCGGCATTGATGCCGAGTGCGCCGCCCGAGGCATGAGCGCCGCTCAACGCCAGCCGGCCGTTCTCCAGGGTGAAATCCGCTTTGAAGATCGTAAAGGGCAACCCGTCGCCGGTGAGCAGGCTGCCGATCGAGGCCAGCGAGGCGATCGACAGCATGCGCGCCATGAACGGCGCCCGGATCACCCGGTAATCCGTCGCCTCGGCCTTGCCGACATAGCGGCGCAGATCATTGTCGGGCACCACCGTCCCGATCGCGGAGAACTTGCCGCCGACCACATTGTCCGAGACGTCGAACACCTTGAGCAGGGCGCCGAAATCGTCGGTCGTCAAAGCGAACTGGCCGCCCGCCTCCGGGCGATCGAGATGGAAGCCCGCCGCGCCCTTGGCGCCCAGTTGTCCGTCGAATTTGCCATATTCGAGCCGGTTGCGCGCGATCAGGCCGTCGAACACGACCTGCCTTATGTCGCGGCCGGGTCCCAGGATCAGCCGGTCGGTCGAGGCCTGGATATCGAGCTTCGGTCCGTCGTCCTTGGTCGTGTCGTCCGGGCTCGCCTCGCCCAGCTTCTTCAGCAGGGGGCCGATGTCGATGGTCGGGCCGCCGCCGCGGAGGACCCAGCCACCGTCGGCCTGGCGCTCGACCGAACCGGTCGCCTCGGTGCCGCCCAGCTTCAGCCGCGTCAGGTCCATGCGCCGGATGTTGCCGGCGTCGAAGCTCATGGTCGCGTCCAGATCGAGGTCGCCAGCCTGAACCTTGAGCAGGTCCAGCGTCGAGATCGCGCCGTCCGTCATGTCGAAGCCGATCGTCGCGTGACCGGCAACGCCCGGCTTCTTGGTCCAGTCGACCGCGCCGAGCGTCAGGCGCGACGGCGTGAGGTCGAGCGCCGCGTCGACCCGGCTGCGGTGGTCGTCAAACACCTGATAGGTGACATCGACGCCGGCCGGCCCATGCAAAATATCGGGGATCGGGTCGATGCCGAAGCGCTCGCGCGCCCGATCGTCCACCACCGCCTTGGCCTGAACCTGGCTGCGCGCCGCCAGATTGCCGGTGCTGCCCAGCCGCTCGATCCAGCGCGCCTCGGTGGGCACGCCGTCGAGCTTGCCGTTGCCGTCCAAGGTCAGCGCGGATCTGTCGAGGGTGAGCGAGAATCGCCCGTCGGTGATGTCGCGGTCAAACACGGCCTTTTTCACGCCGAGACTGGCCAGTTCGGCCTTCGCGCCATAGTCGATTTCGTCGAAGTTCAGGTTGCTCCGCAGCGGAAAGCCCAGGTGCAAGGTGCCGTCAGCGGTGCCCGACGTGCGCTTCGGCTCCAGCCCGATCTTCTTGGCATAGCCCAGCGGCTTATAGTCGAGCACGGTCAGCACGTCCTGGATCGGCCCCTGGATGCCGACGTCGATCGCCATGCGCTGCACGTCGGCGTCGAACTGGTCGATCCTGAGTGCCGCCTGGGGCACGCGCAGGCCCAGCAGGTTGCCGGACGAGATTGCGAAAATCATCGCATCCTGGCTGAAGTCGATCTGGGCATCGACCCCCTGCAGCTTGGGCAGCCCATGCAGATAATCGACCGTGAAACCGGTCAGCCCCATTCGTCCCTTGAAGGCGAGATGGCTGACGCTCAAGGGGAACTGCTCGACCGAAGCGGTCGCGGTCAGCTCCAGGCGATCGACCTTGCCGACGGACAGATTCTCGACGATCCATTCGCGGGCATGGGTCGCCAGCGCCTCCGGCCAGGTATGGGCCAGACGGTCCATGCTCATGCCGGTAATGGTCAGGCCGCCGGTCAGCGGCAGGCTGCCCACATTCGGCGCATCCAGGGCCGGCTGCAGCCCGTCGAGCGTGGCATGGGCATCCAGCACCGGCCCGTCCAGGTCGAGATGCAGGGTGCCCAGGCTGAGGCGATGGCTCGCCGGATCGTACGTCGCCTCGACCTTCAGCGATTTGACGGCGAGCTGGCCGCCGACCAATTGCGGATCGACGATGGTCCCGGTGCCGCCATCGAGCTTGAACTGCACATCGCCGAGCCGCGCCGACAGCAGCTGCGCGTGGCCATCGAGCGAGCCCGACAGCGGCAATCGCACCTCGGACGCGGCAGAGAGTTCGGGCGGCAGGGCGGCCACCCATTTCGCCGGATCCAAGCCCTCGAGCGACAGGCTGAACCTCGCATCGTCCGTTACGCCATCGTAATGAACCCGCCCCGACGCCCGGCTGGTGCCCTGGCCGATGCCGATCGAGGCCGAGGTTTCGCCGGTGAGGCCATCGGCCGCGCGGGACAGATCGAGTTCGCCATCGGTCAGATGCCAGATCACATTGCTCTGGCGATCGTCGACCGTGACCGTCGCCTCCAGCACCGAAAGCTGATTCAACAGGCGTAGCGGGTCGCCCGGTCGCGGCTTGCCGGCGAATTCGCGCAACAGCGTGACCAGTGAAGCAGGCGGCGGTGCGGCGGACGGCGCGGTGGTTTCCGACGCGATGCCGGGCCCCAGGTCGATGCCGATCGCGCCCTCGGCCGTCCGCAGGATCTTCAGATCGGGTCCCAGCAGCGCGATGCGGGTCGGCTCGACCCGGCCGGCGAGCAGGCCTCTGAGCGCGATGGTCACCGACAGCTTGGGCAGGCTCGCAACCGATATGCCGGCGGGATCGGTGACATGGACACCCGAGACGACCAGCTCCGCGATCGAGCGCCCGGCGCCCCAACTGAGCGAGGCGCGGTCGATATCGATCTGCAGCGGATCCGATCGGGTATTGAGCCAGGCGACCAGCTCGGGCTTCAGAAAGCCCAGCTCGAGCGGCCCCCATTCCAACCGCAGCGCCAGCAGACCGACGCAGAGCAGGACCAGCGCGACCAGGCCGCCGACAAGTTCGACCAGCCAAAGCAGCGGATGGACCCAGAACCGGCGGCGGCGTTGGCGCGGACGGCGCGCGCGCGGCGCTGCGGCCTCGACCGAACCGGCCGAGTCCTCGGCCGATTTCGTCTCTGCCTCGTCCTTCATCATGCCTAGTGGTGCCCTGCCCGCGCGGCCGGCGCAAGGGTTGCGTCGCATAAGGCCGGCTTGCGGAGGAACGCGCCGGGCGCTACGTCAAGGTCTCGCGAACCAAGGATGTGGGATGTCCGAGCCTTTCACGCTAGCCGAGCCGGTGCAGACGGCCCGTCTCCCGGCGGCAGCCGATACCGCCCAGGCCGCGACCGAATGGGAGCGCTGGGCGACATCGGCTGCGGACCACCGCGACTCGGGTTTGGGCCGCGGCATGGCGGCGATCGCGGCGGATCCCGTCGCCCGCGCCTGGCTCGACGCGATCTTCGGCAATTCGCCGTACCTGACCCGGCTGGCGCTGCGCGAGCCGGCGACGGTGCTGTCGGTCATGACCCATGGCGTGGCGCCGGCGCTCGACGCGACGCTGGCCGACCTCGCGGCGCTCACCGGCCATGAGGTGCGCAGCGACATCATGGCGCGGCTGCGCGGCGCCAAGCGCCGGGCGGCCCTGGTCATCGCGCTGGCCGACATCGCCGAGATCTGGCCGCTGCCGGAGATCACCGGCGCGCTGAGCGCGCTGGCCGATGCGGCGCTGAAGGCGGCCTGGCGCCATCTGCTGCTCGGCGCCGCCAAGCTCGGCCAGTTGGCCCTGGCCCATCCGGACGATCCGGAGCGCGACTGCGGCGTCATCGTGCTGGGCATGGGCAAGCTCGGCGCGCATGAACTCAATTATTCGTCCGACATCGACCTCATCATCCTGTTCGATGCCGAGCGGATGGATTATCGCGGCCGCGACGATATCCAGAGCCTGATGGCGCGGCTCGCCCGCGATCTGGTCAAGCTGCTGGAGGAGCGCACCGCCGACGGCTACGTGTTCCGCACCGACCTGCGCCTGCGCCCCGACCCGGCCTCAACCCCGCCGGCGGTGTCGGTCGCGGCCGCCGAGGGCTATTACGGCAGCCTGGGGCAGAATTGGGAGCGGGCCGCCATGATCAAGGCACGGCCGGTCGCGGGCGACATCCCGGCCGGCTTCGCCTTTCTGAAGGCGCTGGGTCCCTTCATCTGGCGCAAGCATCTGGATTTCGCCGCGATCCGCGACATCCATTCGATCAAGCGCCAGATCGACGCGCGCCATGGCGCGCCCGCGGCCGGCCTCGCCGGCCATAACATCAAGCTGGGCCATGGCGGCATCCGCGAGATCGAATTCTTCGCCCAGACCCAGCAGCTGATTTGGGGCGGGCGCGAACCGGCGCTGCGCATGCCCGGCACGATCGAGACGCTGGAGGGCCTGGTCGCCGCCGGCCGCCTGGCCGACCCGATCGCCGACGATCTGGCCCAGGCCTATGCGGTGCTGCGCCGGGTCGAGCATCGCCTGCAGATGATCGAGGACGCCCAGACCCACAGTCTGCCGACCGACCCCAAGGCGCTCGACCGGCTGGCCATCTTCCTGGGCTTCCCGGACGCGGGCACGTTCGCCACCGATCTGGGCCAGGAACTGTCGATCGTGCGCCGGCATTTCGCCGAGCTGTTCCGCGGCGCGCCGACGCTCTCGGCCGCCGGCAATCTGGTCTTCACCGGCAAGGAGGTCGATCCGGATACGCTGGCGACGCTCAAGACCATGGGGTTCAAGGTGCCGGAGCCCGTCGCCGAGGCGATCCGCGGCTGGCACCATGGCCGCATCCGCGCGACCCGCAGCGAGCGTGCCCGCGAGTTGCTGACCGAACTGACCCCGGCGCTGCTGCGCGTGCTGGGCAAGACCGCCGATCCGGATTTCGCCTTCACCCGGTTCGACGAATTCCTCAGCCATCTGCCGGCCGGCGTGCAGCTGTTCTCGCTGTTCCAGCATCACCCCGACCTGCTGCAGCTGGTCGCCGAGATCATGGGCGAGTCGCCGCAGCTGGCGGTCCAGCTGGCGCGCCGGCCGCTGCTGCTCGACGGCGTGATCAGCGGTGCCTTCTTCATCCCGCTGCCGAACGACGAGCGCGGCTTGCACCGGGCGCTGACGCGCGACCTCGGCCTGTCGGTCGCCCGGGCGCGCGATTACGAGGACGTGCTCGACCTGACCCGGCGCTGGGCCAACGACCGCAAATTCCAGATCGGTGTGCAACTGCTGCAGGGCCGGATCGAGGGCGCGCGGTCCGGCCGGCATTTCTCGGCGGTCGCCGATGTCGTCATCGCCGCCCTGCTGCCCCGGGTCGAGGCGGAATTCGCGCGCCAGCACGGCCGGATCGAGGGCGGCCGCTTCCTGGTGCTGGGCCTGGGCAAGCTCGGCAGCTCCGAGCTGAACCAGCTGTCCGATCTGGATCTGATCTTCCTCTATGCCGTGCCCGACGGGGTCGAGGCGTCGGATGGGGCGAAACCGCTCGCCTATACGACCTACTATGCCCGGCTGGGCCAGCGCCTAATCAACGCGCTGCAGGCGCCGACCGGCGAGGGCAATCTGTACGAGGTCGACATGCGGCTCAGGCCGTCCGGCAATGCCGGGCCGATCGCGACCAGCCTCGACGGGTTTCTGAAATACCATGACGACCAGGCCTGGACCTGGGAGCGCATGGCCCTGACCCGGGCCCGCACCGTCGCCGGCGACGCCAGCTTCGGCCGCGAGGTCGAGGGCGCGATCAAGGCGATCCTGACCCGGCCGCGCGATCCGGACCGGCTGCTGCTCGACGTCGACGACATGCGCATCCGCATCGAGAAGGCCCATCCGAAGCCGCTCGCCTGGGACGCCAAGCATCGGCGCGGCGGGCTGGTCGATCTGGAATTCGTCGCGCAATATCTGCAACTGCGCGTCGGGCCCGAGGAGGCAGGCGTGCTGGCGCCGCCGACCGCCGCCGCCTTTCGTAAGCTGGTCGCGGCCCACCGGCTCGATGCCGAGGTCGGCGCCGAACTGCTCGACGGCCTGCAGTTCTGGCAGCAGCTCCAGGGCGTGCTGCGCGTGGCGCTGGGCAAGGAAAGCGGCGAAGGCGGCAGCTCCGGTCTGCTCGCCCGTGCGCTGGTGCGGGCGACGGGCACCACCAGTCCGGAACAGGCGCATCAGCGGCTGGACCAGATGGCCGCCCGCGGTTTCGCCCTCTATGAACGGCTGATCGCCCGGCCCGCCGCGGCCCTGCGCCTGGCCAATCCCGACCATCAACCGACGGAGACCAAGCTACCATGAGCCTCAGCATCGGCGACAAGGCCCCCGACTTCACCCTGCCAACGGACGGCGCCGGCACGGTCAGCCTGGCAGGATTCAAGGGCAAGAAGGTCATCCTGTATTTCTACCCGAAGGACGACACGCCGGGCTGCACCAAGGAAGCCTGCGGCTTCCGCGACGCGCTGCCGGATTTCGACGGCTCGGGCGCGGTCGTGATCGGCCTGTCCAAGGACAGTGTCGCCAGGCACGACAAGTTCAAGGCCAAGCACGCGCTGCCCTTCACGCTCGCCGCCGACGTCGATGGCAGCGTGACCGAGGCCTATGGCTGCTGGGTCGAGAAGAGCCTGTACGGCAAGAAATACATGGGTATCGATCGGGCGACCTTCCTGATCGACGGCGACGGCATCCTCCGGGGCATCTGGCACAAGGTGAAGGTCGATGGCCATGTCGACGCGGTGCTGAAGGCGGCACGGGCGCTCTGAACGCCATGCCCGGCAGCCTGACGCAGGGCGCGGTCGAGATCCTGTCGACCGCCGCCCCGGCCGAGAAGATCCGGCTGACCCATCTGCTGGCCGCAGCCTGGCGCGCCGGCCGGATCGAGCTTGGCGCCGGCCCGGTGCCGCCGCAGCGACCGGCCCGCCTCGCGACCCCGGCGCTGCGCCGGCCGCGCGACATGCCGAAACGCCGCTCGGGCGGCGGCCTGCCGTCGCGCATCGCCCTGCTGCACGCGCTGGCCCATATCGAACTCAATGCACTGGATCTGGTCTGGGACCTGGTCGCCCGCTTCGCCGACCCGGCCCTGCCCAGCGCCTTCTGGGACGATTGGGTGACGGTCGCCGACGAGGAGGCGACCCACCACGGCCTGCTGGCGGTGCGCCTGGCCGACCTGGGCGCCGCCTATGGCGACCTGCCAGCCCATGACGGGTTGTGGCAGGCAGCGGAGGCGACGTCCGACGACCTGCTCGCCCGTCTCGCCGTCGTGCCGCTGGTGCTGGAGGCCCGCGGGCTAGACGTGACCCCGACCATGATCGCCGGATTGGACCGCTTCGGCGACACCGCCAGCGCCGACGCGCTCCGCATCATCTATCGCGACGAGATCGGCCATGTCCGGATCGGCAGCCGCTGGTTCGAAGCGGTCTGCGCGACCCGCGGGCTGGAACCGGAGGCGACCTGGCAGGACCTGGTGCGCCGCCACTTCAAGGGCACGCTGAAGCGGCCGTTCAACACCGAGGCGCGCGATCAGGCGGGGCTGCCAGCAGCGTTCTATGAGCCGCTGGTGCCTCTGGTGTCGGAATTGCGCGGCGTTATCCCAACGCTGGATACCGCGCCGTCAGCCAGGCCCGATAGCGCTTGCCCGCCTGCTTGCGCAGATACTGATTGAACAGGAGCGAGACCAGCGGCGAGACCGACAGCTTCGGCGCCCGCCCCCGGCCCAGCCGGCGCAACTGCCGCAGGATGAACGCCTGGCTCGCGAGCGAGACCATCACCTTGTTCTTCGATTTCAGCAGCGGCAGGACGGGTGCCGGCCGTTCGTTCGTACGCCATTGCCGAGGCAGGTCCGGTGCCAGCGCCAGGCTGGTCGCCATGCCCGCCACCGCCATGCCGCTGGCGATCACCTGTTCGGCGGTGGCGCGGCTGCGAATGCCGCCGGTGACCATGACCGGCATCCTGGCCACCCGCCGTAGTTCGACGGCGAATTCCAGGAAATAGGCTTCGCGCGCCAGCGTGCGCCCGTCGGCGGTGCGGCCCTGCATCGCCGGGCTTTCGTAACTGCCCCCGGACAGTTCGAGCAGATCGACCGGCAGCGCGTTCAGCATCTCGATCACCCGCTGGGCGTCGGCCTGGTCGAACCCGCCGCGCTGGAAATCGGCCGAGTTCAGCTTGACCGCGACGGCGAAGCCGGGTTGAACGACGGCGCGAACCGCCTTGACCGCCTCGATCAGCAGTCGCGCCCGATTCTCGATCGGCCCGCCCCATGCGTCGGTCCGGCGGTTGGTCAGCGGCGACAGGAATTGCGACAGCAGATAGCCGTGGGCGCCATGGATCTCGACCCCATCGAAGCCGGCGGCCTCGGCCTGGCGCGCGGTCGCGGCGAAGCGGGCGATCGTCTCGGCAATGTCGTCGATGCTCATCGGCGTCGGCCGCGCGAACAGCTTGGAATGCTTGCCGAGGTCCATCGCCACGTCGGACGGTGACCAGGTCAAGCCCCCCTGGGCTGCCTGGACCTGTCGGCCCGGATGACTGATCTGCATCCAGACCTGGGCGCCACCCGACTTGGCCGCCTCGGCCCAGCGCCGGAACGGCATCAGGTCCGTGTCGGCCTCCAGCACCACGCCGGCCGGTCCGGTCAGCGCCCGCCCATCGATCATGACGTTGCCGGTGATCAACAGCCCCGCTCCGCCGGCCGACCAGCGACGATAGAGCGTGACCAGCCGATCGTCCGGCACCTGAGCGGAGTCCGCTAGATTTTCCTCCGTCGCGGCCTTGGCGATGCGGTTGGAAAGGCGGGCGCCGTTCGGCAGATCGAGCGGCATGAACAGCGATGCGGTCATCTGAGGTCTCCGGACAATGTTTACGATGCAAACATAAACATCGTGTATGCGGTGTCAACATTGACCGTCGAATTCGATTGTGGGAGGACAGGAGCGTGAGCCAGACCGAAAAAACGACCTATCACCACGGCGATCTGCGCCAGAGCCTGCTCGACGCGACGCTGGCTCTGCTGGCTCAAGGCGAGGAGCCGTCGCTGCGCGCCGTCGCCCGGCGCGCCGGCGTGTCGTCCATGGCGCCCTATCGCCATTACCCGGATAAGGACGCGCTGCTGACCGCGGTGGCGCTGCGCGGGATCGAGGCCCTGTACCAGGCTGTCTCGAAAGCCGACGCCGCCGCCCCTGCCGGTCGCGGTCTGCTGGCTTTGGGTCTCGCCTATGTGCGCTATGCCGCCGACCATCCCGTGCTGTTCCGCCTGATGTTCGGTCCGGCCCGGCCGCACGCCGGCGGTGCCATCTGCGCGGCATCGGAGACGGTCCGCCAGGTGATGCTGCACCGGCTCGTCGCCGAAGCGCCGGACTTGTTCAGTCCGGAGCTGGCGGTCGGCTACTGGTCGCTGATCCATGGCCTGGCCCTGCTGGTGATCGACGGGCTGCTGGCCGAGACCGATCCGGATCCGCTGGCCGGCCTGGTCGAGCGTACGCTCCGCACGATGCTGGAGAAACCCCGCGCGGCCTGAGCGACCCCCGCCTCCAGCGCGGCCCTGCCCTCCACCCTCTTGCGTCACAGACCCCACCCGTTGTTAGTGGCGAATTCTGAATCCCGTTGCCGGCCGGAGCGGAGCCATGCTCGACGCCAAGAACCTGTTCACCTATTCCAAGTTCTGGGCGCAGCGCTTCGGACCCGCGCCGTTCCTGCCGATGAGCCGTGCCGAGATGAACGCGCTCGGCTGGGACAGCTGCGACGTCATCATCGTGACCGGCGACGCCTATATCGATCATCCGAGCTTCGGCATGGCGATCATCGGCCGGCTGCTGGAGGCCCAGGGCTTCCGCGTCGGCATCATCGCCCAGCCCGACTGGACCAGCGCCGACGCGTTCCGGGAGTTGGGCAAGCCCAATCTGTTCTTCGGTGTCACCGCCGGCAACATGGACAGCCTGGTCAACCATTACACGTCCGATCGGCGCCTCCGGCATAACGACAGCTACACGCCCGACGGCGCCATGGGCAAGCGGCCGGACCGCGCCGTGCTGGTCTATAGCCAGCGCTGCCGCGAGGCGTTCAAGGATGCGCCGATCGTGCTGGGCGGCATCGAAGCCTCGCTGCGCCGCATCGCGCAATATGACCACTGGTCGGAGAAGGTCCGCCGCTCGGTCCTGGTCGATGCCAAGGCCGACATCCTGGTCTATGGCAATGCGGAGCGCGCGATCTGCGAGATCGCCCATCGCGTGGCGGCCGGCGAGAAGGTACGCGAGATCCGCGACATCCGCGGCACCGCCTTCATGCTCGACCGGGTGCCGGACGGCTACACCGTCGTGGCGCCCGATCTGGTCGATGAGGCCGTGCCGGAACTGACCGCCGACAGCGGCCCCTGGGTCGTGTCGGAAAGCCTGCGCCAGACGCCGGCGCCGACCGAGCCGGACCTGGACGAGAATGGCGAGACCCGGGAGCCGGACGCCGCCGCGCTGGCCCGCGCGCGGCCCGACCCGTCCCAGACCGTGGTGCGCCTGCCGGCCTATGATCTGGTCAAGGACGACAAGATTCTCTACGCCCATGCCAGCCGCATCCTGCATCAGGAGAGCAATCCGGGGAATGCGCGGCCGCTGGTGCAGCGCCATGGCGACCGGGAGCTGTGGCTGACCGCGCCGCCGATTCCGCTCGAGACGCCGGAGATGGACGGGGTCTACGACCTGCCCTATGCCCGGGCGCAGCATCCCTCATACGGCGACGCGAAGATCCCGGCCTGGGACATGATCCGCTTCTCGGTCAACATCATGCGCGGCTGCTTCGGCGGCTGCTCGTTCTGCTCGATCACCGAGCATGAGGGCCGCATCATCCAGAGCCGCTCGGAAACCTCGATCCTGCGTGAGATCGAGGAGATCCGCGACAAGGTCGAGGGCTTCACCGGCGTGATCTCCGACATCGGCGGCCCGACCGCGAACATGTACCGGCTCGCCTGCAAGGATAAGAAGATCGAGGCGGTCTGCCGCCGGCCGTCCTGCGTCTATCCGGACATCTGCAAGAACCTCAATACCGACCATCAGCCGCTGATCGAGCTCTACCGCAAGGCGCGCGCGCTGAAGGGCATCAAGAAGATCCATGTCGCCTCCGGCCTGCGCTACGATTTGGCGGTCAAGAGCCCGGAATATATCAAGGAACTGGTGACCCACCATGTCGGCGGCTACCTGAAGATCGCGCCCGAGCATACCGAGGACGGGCCGCTGTCGAAGATGATGAAGCCCGGCATGGGCGCCTATGACAAGTTCAAGGAACTGTTCGACAAATACGCCCAGGAAGCCGGCAAGAAATATTACCTGATCCCCTATTTCATCGCGGCGCATCCGGGCACGACCGACGAGGACATGATGAATCTGGCGCTCTGGCTGAAGCGCAACAAGTTCCGCGCCGACCAGGTCCAGACCTTCCTGCCCTCGCCCATGTCCTTATCGGCGACCATGTTCCATACCGAGCAGAACCCGCTGAGGCCGATCCGGCGCAAGGACGGCGAGACGGTGTTCTCGGCGCGCGGGTTGAAGCAGCGGCGATTGCACAAGGCGTTCCTGCGCTATCACGACCCGGAAAACTGGCCGGTGCTGCGCGACGCGCTCAAAGCCATGGGTCGCGCGGACCTGATCGGCCCCGGCGCCCACCAGCTGGTCCCGACCTGGCAGCCGCCGGGCACGGGCAAGGGCGCGCCGGTGCGGACGAGCAGCCGCAAGCCGGGCGGGACGACGCCGTTCATGCAGCAGCCGGCGAAGGGGGCAAGGAAGAGCGGCGCTGGGGAGCGGGTACGGCGGGGGTAATTCGAAGTCGGTTAGCCGCGAGGGAATTTAATTTGGTAATGTGTCCCCCTAATTTAACAAATTTGTTGCCACCATTTTGGTGGGGGCACATATTTGGTGGAAGGTTGTTTAGACAACCTTGAAAAAAGCCCCTAGCTCGGTTGGCGCCGAACCAGGGGCAGTATTATTTGCGGACTATCGGGGGTCTCGGCTCCGTTCGAGACTCCCACCTCCTCGTCGCTTAAAGCGAATTGAGAAGGAAAACGGCGACATTCATAAGCATGATCATGATCTTCAAAGCGAAGATCAATCCCATCTTGTTCATCAAAGCCACTCCTTTCTGAGCGGCCGCTGATATTCCCCTGAGCGAAAACAGCCTCTGGGGGCTCTGCTATTTCCTCATCGCGACGATTTCTTGGTCCGTCGAGGAACCGATGACTGGCCGCTTAGCTCCTTTGTTGCACGAACGGCCTGGAAACAACGCGAGGCGGCCCATTCTCTCGCTTGATCACCGAACTAATCATGAACCGCTCATTTTCGAGCAATTCATGACCACACCAGCATATTTGTTTCTGGCGGGTGAGCAACTAAGACGCCCGGAAGGGCACAAAATTCGTCAACTTTCTGCCGTTTTCACTATCACTAGTTGAAGGCGGGCTTGATGGAAGTCCCCGATCCGGGGTATCGCCTGCCAAGCGAACGGCGGCGAATCGTAGATGTCGAACGTGAAGCCTTAGAAAGGAATCTCGTCATCCAGGTCTGTAGTCACCGGCTTTTTCGGGGGTGGTTCTCTAGGCTTAGGCGGCCACTCAGGGCTAGCCACTTGGGCCTTCCCCAAATCCGCTTTCATCGCTTCACCCGCCGACCACCAATTCTGCGTTCGCTTGCTTCTCCAAATCTCCAAATAACGATCTATGTTTGGCCACAAAATCTGAACATAAGCGGACCTGACGACATGCCGCGTCGCGGTCACGTAAAAAAATTGCCAATGATCTTTAATAAATGAAAGAAGTTCGTCTTCTTCAAAAGTTGTTGGGTAGTCGGGATCTGATATTAATTTTAAAGTTCGGACAGATTCGTCGGGATCCCAGAAATTAGTCCAGTTCCGAACAGCCTCTTCGTCGTTCTCTCTATTAGGATTCACGCAGACGCTCTGTGATGAGTTTTTTATTGCGCGTTCCACCACCGTGGTAATGCTCTGCCCATTTATGCGCGCGACAAACTCAAGGATAAATTTGGTCTTGGGATCGAGACGAAGCGAGAGGCTTTCAGTTTTTGATCGCTTGGGTTCCTGGACCATTTTTACCATCCGGGCATAATGTCGTGCCGTCGAAAACCAGTGATTACCGACATAGCAGCACTTGTACTGCCTTGGCAATACAAATGCTGCTATGTGGTGAATTTTCCTATATCCGGCCGCCATTTTAACAAATTGCGTCGTAGACAACGGCGCTGCGTGGCAGCGGCAATACAGTCTCTACAAGCGGAAGGAACATAACCAACTGAAATCATGAAATATTTTGAAGGCGCTTTCTCACCCTTGCTAACACCCCCCTCAACACGCTCTGCTCGACCGGTCTATTACTCTCCGGAGGCGGCATGGCGTTTCGAGTTCTCCGCGCGGCGCTCGCCGCCGCGCTGTTCGCCCTCCTCGCCACCCCCGCCCGGGCCGAACAGGTCCTGCGCCTGCCGCTGGTCGTCGAGCCGGTGGCGCTCGACCCGCATCTGATCGACCGCCGGAAATAAGGGGACACTGTACTCATTTCCGATCCGATGCAGCCTGCGCCCTTTCATCTGATGGACAGCGAATCAAGTATTGCGTCCCTATAATTTGTGGGACCTGAGCCCGCCGATGATCTTCCCCAGTCGCCGGCACTCAAAGCCATGTGGGAGGCGGCGCTGCCGGTCGAGGTCGATCTGGACGAGCCGGAATCGCGCGTGTTCGACAGCGGGCTGCACCGGGGCGAGTTCGATCTGGCCAACGATACCTGGTACGCCGACTAGCCGATTCCTGGACCTTCTCGCCAATTTCCAGTCCGAGGGCGGACCGCTCAATCCCGGCGGATACAGTAACAAGGCCTGTGACGCGCTGCTGACCCGCAGACGGACGGCTGACAGCCTGGCCGCGCGCGACGCGCTCTACGAGGGGGGGGCGGAACGGCTGGTGCTGACCAACCAGGCGGTGATCCCCTGGGCCAACGAGCGCACACCCTATCTGCTAAACCCGCACATCCGAGGCTGGGAAGCCGGCGCACTTCCGGTGTTCCCGAGCCGGTTCATCTCGATGGCGGAGTGACGGGTCAAATCGACGATCTCCTGTATGACCGAGGGCCCGGCGGGACGAAGCAGCATTGGAAATTTCATGATCGCCACGCGATGCCGATAACAGGGTAAGGTAGCCCGTTGGCCGGCAGTTCGATCCGGGAGCCTCGGCACCAAGCCGCCTCGCTCGCCGGTCGGATGGAACCGAGCCTTGACGGGCATGAACCGGATCTGCGCGCAGGGTCGGTTCGTGATAGGGAGGATCACCATGGTGACGCATCCAGGTCTCGACAGCCGGCATCGCGATCGGACCGGCGAGATCAGCGAAAAGCACGGCAACACGCTCGTGCAGACACTCCGGGCCGAATATGGACCGCATTTCGCCGCCGGCTTCGCCGGCACGGACACCCTTGCAGATGTCCTCAAGGATAGCCCCGACCACGCGTCCCTGTCGCAGATGCGGCACGACCACGAGGCCGGCAAGCTGGCGAAGAAACTGGCGCGCCGCAGTTAGCCGGTTCCAAAGAAAGCCGAAGCCGCGATGGCCGGCACCGATCTCTGCGGGGACTGCCGGCGCGGCAGCCCTCGCAGACGCCGCTAGTCCAGATCGCCGACCGCACCCTCGACGCCCTTCAGGCGCGAGGCGAGCGAGGCTTCCAGGAACAGGTCGATATCGCCGTCCAGCACCGCGCCGGAATTGCCGGTTTCGGCGCCGGTGCGCAGGTCCTTGACCATCTGGTAGGGCTGCAGGACGTAGGAGCGGATCTGGTGGCCCCAGCCGATCTCGGTCTTGGTCGCGTTCAGCGCATCGGCCGCCGCCTCGCGCTTCTGCAGTTCCGCCTCATAGAGCCGGGCGCGCAGCATGTCCCAGGCGACCGCGCGGTTGCGGTGCTGGGAGCGATCCTGCTGGCACGACACCACGATCCCGGACGGGATATGGGTGATGCGAATTGCCGAATCGGTCTTGTTGACGTGCTGGCCGCCGGCGCCGGACGCGCGGAACGTGTCGATCCGACAGTCTTTTTCCTGGATATCGACGACGATCTTGTCGTCCACGACCGGATAGACCCAGGCCGAGGCGAAGCTGGTCTGGCGCCGCGCCTGGCTGTCGAACGGCGAGATGCGCACCAGGCGATGCACGCCGCTCTCGGTCTTGAGCCAGCCATAGGCGTTGGTCCCGATGAACTTGAGCGTGGCCGATTTCAGGCCGGCCTCTTCACCCGGGCTTTCTTCCAGCCATTCGGTCTTGTAGCCGTGATCCTCGGCCCAGCGCGTGTACATGCGCACCAGCATCAGCGCCCAGTCCTGCGCCTCGGTCCCGCCGGCACCGGCGTGGATTTCGATATAGCAGTCGTTGGCGTCGGCATCGCCCGACAGCAGGCTTTCCAGCTCGCGCTTGGCGACATCCGCCTTCAGGCTCGCCAGATTGGCCTCGGCTTCGATCACCAGTTCGGGCTCGTTCTCGGCCTCGGCCATCTCGATCATCTCGAGCGCGTCGGCCAATTGGGCCTCGATCTTGCGATAGCCGTTGATGGCATTATCGAGTCGGTTGCGCTCGCGCATCACGTCCTGCGCAGCGGCGGCGTCGTTCCACAGATTGGGATCTTCGGCCTTGGCGTTCAGCTCGTCGAAACGACGGAGAGATTTCTCCCAGTCAAAGATGCCTCCTCAGCAGGGCCAACGACGAGCGGATCTCGTCGGCCACCGCTAGAATTTCCGCACGCATGCGTTGCTCCATGGGTCAAAAGGTTTGCCCGGACCACCGGGCCAACTGGTTGTCCGGCTTACCGGGCGAACCGGGTTTCTAATACAGACCGCCCGTCCCCGTCGATGGCGCTGTCGCCGGCCGCGGGGCCGGCGGCAGCGGCGAGGCCGAGGTCGGCGCCTGGGGCACCGGCGGCACGCCGTTCGCCGCGTCGGCGCCGAACGGCGGCGCAGGCTGCTGCGAGGACTGCTGCGGCTGGCCGATGTTCAGCAGCGGCTGACTGTCGTCCATCGGCGCGTTGGTCTGATCGACATCGCCGATCGCGCCGGCATCGATGCCGCCGCCATCGACCACCTGGTCGTTCGGATTGGGCTCGGTGCCGGGCTTGAACGCTTCCCAGATCGTGTTGCGCTCGCTGCCGTCGGCCAATTGGCCGTTGGTCGGATTGACCCGAACCAGGCGCACGCCGGGCGGAATGCGGAAATCGACCTGCGGCTTGTCCTTCAAGGCATCGGTCATGAATTCGGTGAACAGCGGCGCCGCCGTGCGCGTGCCCTGTTCCTGGCGCCCGAGCGTGCGCGGCGTGTCGAACCCGACATAGACCGCGACCACCAGATCGGGCGTGAAGCCCACGAACCAGGTGTCGTTGATGTCGTTGGTCGTGCCGGTCTTGCCGGCGAGCGGCATCTTCAGATAGGCGCCGACCGAAGACGCCGCCGTGCCGCGCTGGATGACGCCTTCCATGATATTGACCATCTGGTAAGCCGTCGCCGGGTCGAGCACCTGCTCGCGCTCGTCCGGCAGGCTGGGCACCTCGCCGTCGGCGCCCCAGTCATAGTCGCCGCAGCGCGGGCAATCGCGCATGTCGTGCTTGAACACCAGCTTGCCGTCGCGGTCCTCGACCCGGTCGATCAGCGACGGCGTGATCTTCTTGCCGCCATTGTCGAGCATGGCGTAGGCGTTGGCGAGCCGGAGCGGCGTGGTCTGGCCGGCACCCAGCACCTGGGCATAGAGCAGCGGCATCTTGTCCATCAGGCCCAGCCGCTCGATATAGGGCGCGATCTTGTCGATGCCGATGGTCGTTGCCATGCGCACGGTCATCAGATTGAGCGATTTCTCGATCGCGACGCGCAGCGGCTGCGGGCCGGGCGCCTCGCCACCCTCGAAATTATGCGGCCGCCACATCGGCAGGCCCGGGCCCTGCTCCAGCTCGATCGGATCGTCCAGGATCAGGGTCGAGGGCGTCATGCCATTGTCGAGCGCTGCCAGATAGGCGAACGGCTTGAAGGTCGAGCCGATCTGGCGATAGGCCTGGGTCGCCCGGTCGAACTGGCTCGAGTCGAACGACCAGCCGCCGTCGAGCGCCAGCACCCGGCCGGTATGGGGATCGAGCGCCACCATCGCACCCGACACGTTCGGGATCTGGCGCAGCGCCCAATGGGAGAAGGTCGGCGGTGCCGCGGGGGCGACCGGCTCCGCCATCTTGACGGGCTTGCCCTTCTGGGCCGCGGCCGGCTTCGCGGTCGCCGCCGTTTCGGTCATGACCGCCTCGACCAGGACCACGTCGCCGCGCTTCACGACCTGCTCGGCCGTCTTCGGCGTGACGCCGACATGCTGGTCGTCGGTCGTGGGCCGCGCCCATTCCATTTCCTTCATGGGCAGGATGCCGGTCGAGCCATCGACGAAGCCGATCTCGGCCGCGTCGGGCTTGACCTCGCGCACCAGCGCCAGCTTCCAGGGGGCGGCACCGCCCGGCACCGGCACGGCGGCCAAGGCCTGTTGCCAGCCCTTGGCCTCGGCATTGATCTCCAGATGCGTCACCGGCCCGCGCCAGCCATGGCGCCGGTCATAGGTGACCAGCCCGTCGCGCAGCGCCTTGTCGGCATAGCCCTGCAGGATCGGATCCAGGCTGGTGCGGACCGACAGGCCGGATTTATAGACCTTGTCCTCGCCGAAGCGCTGGATCAGCTCACGCCGGACCTCTTCGGTGAAATAGGGCGCGGAGAACACCTGAGTCTCGTCGCGCTTCTTCAGCACGATCGGCTCGGCTTCGGCCGCGCGCGCCTCGGCCTCGGTGATGGCGCCGATCTTGGCCATGCCGTCGATGACATAGTCGCGCCGGCCTTTGGCCGCGTCGTAATGGCGCGCCGGGTCGTAGTTGGTCGGCCCCTTGACCGTGCCGGCCAGGAATGCCGCCTCCGACACGCTCAGCTCGTCGACCGACTTGTTGAAATAGACCAGCGCACCGGTGGCGATGCCATAGGCGCCGCGGCCGAAATTGATCTCGTTCAGATAGAGCTCGAGGATGCGTTCCTTCGACAGCGCCTGCTCCATACGGACGGCGAGGATCGCTTCCTTGATCTTGCGCGCGAAGCTGTACTCGTTGCCGAGCAGCATGTTCTTCGCGACCTGCTGGGTGATGGTCGAGGCGCCGATCTGGCGCCGGCCCTGGCCGACATGCATGAAATTCTGGATGGCGGCGCGCACCATGGCCGCGGGATTGACGCCGCCATGGGTGAAGAACTCGCGATCCTCGGCCGCCAGCATGGCCTGGACCACGCGCGGCGGAATGGCCGAGATCGGCACGAACACGCGGCGCTCGGTCGCGTATTCCGCCAGCAGACGACCGTCGCCGGCATGCACGCGGGTCATGATCGGCGGCTGATAGCTGGCCAGCTGCTCGAAATCCGGCAGGTCCGACGCGTAATGCTCATAGATCACGAAAGCCGCGCCGGAGCCGAGCACCAGCAGCAGGAACAGCGTGAAAAGCAGCGATTGAATGTAGCGCATGCGCGGCAACGGGCTCATATTACAAGAGCGGGCGCCGGACCAGACGGCGACCGGCGGATTCTACACCCTTTGCCGGCCCGTTGGGTATGGCCCGAGGGTGCCGGCCTTGCCAAGCGTATTTACGTCGCGGCAGCCCCGAAGGTTCCGCCACATCGGCCGCCGCATTGGCGCCACATCCTGCTGTTCGCGATCGGAGGCGATCTTCGGTTGCGGCAGCGGATCGGCGCGGCCGCACGACTTTTTAAAAGGCGTAATGCGGACAGGCTTGGCAAATACGCTTTATACCGTCGAACAGGTGCCCGGACTCCCGCGACGCAGCTGCCCCTATCCCGAGCGCACTCAGTCCCTCGATATCGGAATTTATCTCGTAACAATATCCCTCATCAATAACCCGCACCAAAAGCGGGCACTCGAAAACGACCTGATCCTTCATCATTGCAATTTCCCGTCACCCGATCATGTCATCGCCCCTGACCATACGTTTGACCAACGGACAACCGGGCCCCATGGCAACGCCGTCGATATCGCCGATAATCCCTGCGGGAGCCCCGTAGGTTCCGGTGAGTCCCTCCGACGCCGCCCCACCGACATCGGGGGCGTGCCGGCTTGGCGCCCGGCCGGCAAAACCGCCTCTACGCCGGCGATGCAGTTAGAACCAAGGGTTGTTCCGGGCTAAAATCTGAACCGGCACGAACGACCCTAAATCCTGGACTGCTGCTTCGGCGAAATGAAAGCCGGATTAATGGGGGGGAGCCGCCCGATCGCTCGAAGCATTCAAATCTTAGGCAATATAAGCCTGCGGGTATTTTGAAAGAAGCGCTATCCGAAACGCTTCCGATTTCGATAGTCTCATCAGGGGGGACCTCGAATGGCACATCTATTACCCGAAGTGCGTTCGGTGGGACGATGTCATCTTCAGTGGCTTCGAATATTACGTCGACAAGATGCTGACCACCTTCCTCAACGGTACGAAACGCGACACTGCCCGGCCTCCATGCAAAACCCTGGGTCACGTGGCGGTCGGTCCATTGGTTGAATGGGCGATCCAACGAATGATCGAAAACCACTAACTGTGAGTAGGAAACCGATATTATCTGAGTGCCCAGATCGATCATTTTACTACCCTGATTCGAATTTTTGAGCCGTCAGGAAGAACCCGACAACAGTTCCCAATATATGCCCCCGCAGACATGTTGTCCGCAGGGCTTATAGCTCGAACGCTTGCACCGACACCGCCTTCGCGGAACATGGCGGGAGGATATTCGTCCAATTGCAGGTCAGGAACTCGCTGAAATCTTCCAGTCACGGCTGCCCTATTGGCATCTACCCCCAGCCTTTCGATGGTGAGAATATTCGGCTGCCCCGCTGCCTGTGCATCCACGATATGATCCGCTGCCTGGCCAAAGCGCGCTGCTGACACTTCGATAACCGGGACGCTCTCCTCGGCAGCAATCACAGCGCTTTGCGCAGAGTTTTCAACAATTGTCCCTACGCCGAGAGAAGCGACTCCAATGGCGGCATCGACCAAACTGCCCGCCGCGTCCGCAATCGCCCACCCATATCGGCCGGCGCGAAAATTGTTATAAGCCGCCAGCGCAAGCGCAGCGCCTGGCAGAGCATAGGTTTGAACGGCTTTGCTCCCTGACGAGACGGGCTGCAGCACGCCGACAGCAGAGCGCCCATCGTCTTGATAAGACGGCGTTCGAACAGCTTCCGAAGGCACGGACGTGCTGCCGTCGTCCCATTCGCCATTGGCCACCCGCGGTTGGTTCGGGTCGAAGCCAGCCTTGGCCATCCGAGCAAAGTGGTCGAGCCGAGTCAGATGGTGCGGCCCCAACGGGCCGACTGGCATCTGCAAGCCGAGCAATTGAGCCCGAAGCAGGTTGCCGTCGCACAGAGCCTTGGCGATCGAATGACAGAGAGCCAGGAACGGTCGAGGGTCTTCCTCATAGTCGAATACAGTACTTAACAATAGCGCCGCCGCCGGAGGCTCGATCACACGATAAGAGCCGTTCACAGACTCGACGAGAGAACAGCTTGGGCCGAGAGCCACACCGTCCCGATCAACGACTGGTCCCCGCGCTCCGGGTCCACGCTCGTGAAGTTTACGGCCATCACCTGCGGCAAGCGGGAACATTCGCGTCTCCGTTCAATCTAATATTGAAGTTAGAACAAAATAGGAACTTCCGCAACCGCGCGCCCGGTATTTTTCAGCCCCGCTCCGCACCCCGCTTTAAGGGGTTGTCGTTCCCGCCATCGGTCTTTATGGTCGGTATCGCGAAAATCCCTGGGGAAGCCCCGTCGATCTGATCGATGCGGCGACGCCGCCCCGGAGAACCCGATCGTCGGAAGCGGCCTTTAGCGCTCCGACCTGGTTTCCGGCGGGGGCGTAGCCCCTCAGTGGATCTTTTTATGAACCCCCGCGGCCAGGTTCGGACACCTATCCGAATCGCGGGGACCCGATGAACCCAGCCATGGCGCCCGCAAGAGCGCCGTTCGGCAGGATGTTTTCGAGGGTTCCGCCGGCCCGGCCAA
>Ga0302311_10000382_pt1 | contig 56303 bp, 63 predicted proteins | sample III_Palsa_N1_3_FD_200449 | JGI IMG/M metagenome (GOLD analysis project Ga0302311, IMG submission 200449) | Peat permafrost microbial communities from Stordalen Mire near Abisko, Sweden - III_Palsa_N1_3 | ecosystem: Environmental > Terrestrial > Soil > Palsa > Peat permafrost | place: Sweden... | reverse complement strand
GACGTCTTCGAATTCCCCTGGCCGGTGCTCACCAAGGCGGCGACGCGGATCGTCAACGAGGTGCGGGGCGTGAACCGGGTGGTCTACGACGTGACCAGCAAGCCGCCGGGAACGATTGAGTGGGAGTAGGGGACGAGTGACAACGGGACGGGAATTGTCGAGGAGACGATCGAGCGCATGAGCGCAATGCTGTACGCCGTCTCCGAGGCGGTTGTCGCCGCGGCTTCCGGACCTTGACTGGACTCGCCGTCTTCGACGAAGGCGGCTTTGGGCTCATCGTTCGGGCCTACTGGACCTGGACTGGCGCGCCCGGCGTCTCCGGGGTCCCTTGCACGATGACCAGGTAGCGGCGCGGGGTGGCGGCGTCGCCTTGCACGATCTGGCGGATCGGGCCCACGGCGTTGACGATCGCGGCCCCGGCGGGATTGGTTTTGAAGGCCGCCAGCGCTTGCGGCGCGCCGCTGCCGTCAGGGTGGTCCGACAGAGCCAGCACGTAGGGCGCCCGGGGCTCGAGACCGCTGACCGCGGCTTCCAGCACCTGGATCAGGCCCTGATCGAACAGGGTGACGCTGGTCGGCGCCTTTGCCGCGCCATCGGCGTCGACCGACCTCAGGGTGAAATGCGCCGCCTGTCCCGCCACGCCGAGTGGTTGCAGGCCCTGCAGGCCGTCGCCGTCGGAAACGGCGCCCGGAACGTAGGCCAGAGCCTGTGGCGCCTGGCCGATCGGGATCGTCGCGATGACGGTGTTGCTCAGAGTGTCAATCACGGCCATGGCGTCGTCGTTTTCCAGGCCGACGTAGACCCGGGTTCCGTCGCCGGACGGCCAGATACCGTGTGGCAGCTTGCCGACGGGGATCGTGGCGACCTGGCTGAAATCGTCGGTCCGAAAGACCTTGATCTCGTTCAGCCCGCCCACCGTGACGTAGGCGAAACTGCCGTGCGCGTTGCGGACAAGGTTGACGTGATTGGTGATCGGGCCGGTGTCGATGGTCTTGAGCACCGCGAACGGCGGCCTGGCGGCGAAAACCTGGGTCTTGCCGGTGTCCTTGAGCGTGAACCACACCTGGGCGCCGTCGGGCGAAGCGGCGATGTTGGGGCAGAATGGGCTGGCCTGCACGACCCTGCCGACGATGCGGTGGCCGGCCACCGAGATGACGTCGGTCTCCGGATTGAACGACGAACAGACGTAGGCGTACTTGCCGTCGGGCGAGAAGATCGTCATCCCCGGCCCATTCGGCAGGACGATGCGCGCCTTTTCGCCATAGGTCTTGCTGTCCAGGACCGAGACGTAGTTCTCGCCGCGCACCGTCACCCAGACTTCCGAGCCGTCCGGCGTGAAAAACGCCTCGTGCGGCGAGCGCCCGACATAGGTGGTGTGCTTGACCGTGTTGGTCTGGGTGTCGATGAACGTGACCGAGTTCGAACCGATCGAGACGATGGCGAGCGTGTGGTGATCTGGTGAGAAACCCATGCCGTGCACCAGCACCTGACCCTTGTAGAGCGGGCTGAAGTTCAGCGGGCTGGGGTCGCCAAGGCGGATCACGCCCAGCAGCGTATTCGACGCCGGATCGACGACCGAAACGGTGTTGGAGAACTGCTCGGCGGCATAGACGCGATCGCGGTGGCTGATCGGAATGTCCGGCGATGCCGCAGCTGTAGGGACTTGGCTGCCCCGGCTGGCGCCGGCGATCATCAGCGCCGCGCTCCCGAGCAGGGCGGCTATCGGCAGTTTGGCGATCACGTTCCGCTCCTTAGATGTTTGGGCATGTCCATGCCTGGCGCGGGCGTCGATGGCCGATCGGGAGCCGCTTGCGAAGGCGGAAGTGGCTGGCCGAGCGCCAGCCGCATGGCGGCGATCTCTTGTTGCTGATCGACAATGATTTCCTGGGCGATCCGGCGCAGCCGCTCATTTCGGCCGTAGCGTAGCTCGAGAACCGCCATGTCGATGGCGCCCTGATGATGCGGGATCATCATGGCCGCGAAGTCCTGGTCGACGTCGCCGCTTGGCTTGATCGACATACCCGCCATCATCACCTGCATGGCGCGCTGGTTTTCCGTCAGAAACGGCCCTTCGGGCGATAGAGCGCTCGGTGAGGCCGCGGCGATAATGCCGACCGCGGCGACTAAGAACAGTGCCGCCAGAAACCGGGATGAACGAAAGGGTAGGCGACCCATCGCGCTCCTCGCCATATCGCGGGCTGCCGCGCGCCTTGGCGATCAGTGGGCGAACGGCCAGACCGATATAGTAATCGATCATTTGCTTGGGTTTTGACAGTGCTTAGAGGTCTTTCCGGCGAGTGTCCCATGAATTGGTCTGAACTCTGGCGGTTTGAGCGCGGCGGCGCCGGCGTTATCGCGCCAGGGCCATGGTTGTGGCTGCGCGCCCTCGGGTGGATGGCGCTCCTCTTCGCGGTCGCCACGTTGATTTTCTTCGCATCGTTCCAGGCGCCGGATTGGTTCAAGCTTCCGCCGGGTTCGGACTATGCCTGCGCCGTCATCCTGCCGACGCTCGGTGTGCTGCTCTATTGCCTCGCAGTGCGCTTTGCTGAGCGCCGCCCGGTTTCCGAATTCGGGTTACGTCACGCCCCGCTTGAATTGCCGGTCGGATTTGTGATCGGGCTTGCTTTCATTTCCCTGGTTCTGTGCCTGCTCTTGGCGTTGAGCTTGTACGGAATTAGCCCGGGTCATTGGCGGCGCTGGTATAATTACTTCATCTTCAACGCCTACGTCTCCGCGGTTCTCGAAGAACTGGCCTTTCGCGCCATCCTGCTGCGTCTGGTCGCCCGGGTGTTCGGCCCGGTGACCGGCCTGATCGTCTCAGCCGTGCTGTTCGGCGCCGCGCATGCGGGGCATGCCTCGCCGGTCGCCGTCGCCCAGATCGTCGTCGCCGGATTGGTCTTTGGCTTGCTGTACATGCAGAGCGGCCGCCTCTGGCTCTCGATCGGCGCTCATCTCGGCTATGACTTCACCGAGTGGTCGCTGATGGGCGTCGGCGACAAGAACGGCCTGCTGGTCATAACCCCCGCGCCCCACGCTTCGGCGCTTCTGACCGGCGGGAGCTTCGGGCCCGACGGCTCGGTGTTCACCACGCTCGTGGGTCTGCTCTTCATCGGCGCCTTTATCGCCGTCGGGGCCTCCCGCCGGCGCGCTTGAGCGCGGCGATGAGCTCTATGGGGGCCGGTCGCTCATCAGCCGGACTCCCCCGCCACGTCGACAACCAGTTTGCCGCGCGCCGCACCAGTCTCGATGATGCGGTAGGCGTCGCCTGCCGTGGCGAGCGTGAAGTGGCGCGGGTCCAGCGTCGGCGTCAGCTTGCCCGCTTCGGCGAGTCTGGTCGCCTCGGCCAGGATCGCGCCGTGGTGCGCGCGGCCCTCGCCAGTCAGCAGCGGCAGCAGCGTGAAGATCCCGGAGTAGCTCGCGGCCCGGAACGAGAGCGGCGCCAGCGCGTGACTGCCCCAGCCCAAAGCGCTGACCACATGGCCAAACCGCCGGACCATCATGAAGGCGGCGTCGAGCGACGCCCCGCCGGCCGTATCGAACACGATGTCGAATCCCTGGCCGCCGTTCAGTCGCGCCACGACATCGCCGACCGGCTCAGTCCGGTCGACATACTGGGCGCCGAGTTGCTCGATCGTCGCTCGGGCGGCGGGCGAGCCGGTGGCGGAGGTGGTCGCGCCCTGCGCCCGCGCGATCTGCAACACCATCTGGCCGACCCCGCCGGCGCCGCCCTGCACCAGGACATGCTGCCCGGCCCGGACCACCGCGCGGTCGACGAGGCCCTCCCAGGCGGTGATGAAGACCAGCGGCACAGCCGCCGCCTGGCGCATGGTGAGTTTGGCGGGCTTGCGCGCCAGCAGACGCGCATCGGCGGCCATGTATTCGGCCAGCGATCCTTGGTGTCCGCCGACGCCGCCGGCCATGCCGTACACGGCGTCGCCTTCCCGAAACGCCGTGACCTCTTCTCCCGCGGCCACGACGACGCCCGCCACGTCGATACCGAGGATGGCGGGCAGCGCCTGGCGCGCGTGCTCGGCGGCTCCGGCCAGGATTTTCGTATCGAGCGGATTGACCCCGCTGGCGGCGACGCGAACCAGCACTTCGCCTGGGCCGGGATGGGGCGTGGCCGCCCGCACGAGCCGAAGCGGCTCGCCCGCCGCTTCCGCGCGCGCGGCCTGCATGAGCTGGGGAATGCTGGTCATGGTCAGACTCCGAGCTGCTCCAGAAAGCCGCACAACTCTAACGGCCGCTCAATCGGTGAGCGACCTGATCGGCAAAACACGGGTATCGGTGACAGCCCACTTAGTTCAACGCCGGGATGTCGATTGGCTGGTGGGCGGCGACGCGGAGCGTTAACGAGGCCGGCGTTAAGCGCTTGATTTACGACATGACCGGCAAGCCGCCTGGGACGATCGAGCAAGAGTAGAAACGTTTCTACATTTTCTTGGCGGCCGCAGGATTTGATGATAGACGGTGCTCATTGGAGACCGTGCCGTGAGCATCACCACCATTTCGAGCCGTGAATTCAATCAAGACGCCGGCGGCGCCAAGCGGGCGGCGGAGAGGGGCCCGGTCATCATCACCGACCGCGGGCGGCCATCGCACGTCCTGCTCAGCTTTGAAGACTACCGCAAGCTCACTTGGCCTGGAAAAAGCCTGTTTGAGATCGTCGCCCAGGAGGAGGATGACGACATCGACTTCGATCCCCCGCTCATGGGCGATCAGATCTTCAAGCCAGTAGACCTCGATTGACCTATCTGATCGACACGAATGTCTGGTCGGAATTGCGCAACCGCAGCCGCGCCGACAGCAACGTCAGGACATGGGCAGAATCGGCGAACCCGGCCGAATTATATCTTTCCGTTGTCACGGTGTTTGAGCTCGAGCGCGGTGTCCTCCTCATCGCACGTCGCGATGCCGAGCAAGGGTCGCGCTTGCGCCGCTGGCTGGAAGAACGCGTGCTGGAGCCCTTTGACGGACGAATCCTGCCAATCGACGCGCTGATCGCCCGACGGTGCGCCGCCTTGCACGTTCCCGATCCTCGACCGGAGCGTGACGCTCTCATCGCCGCGACGGCGCTGATGCACGGGTTGGCCGTGGTGACGCGGAACGTCGGCGACTTCCAACCTATGGGAGTGGCCCTGCTCAATCCCTGGCTCGCGAGCGGGCTCCCAATCCCATGAGCCGGGTCGCCATGCGGGCCCTTCGGCACGAGCGTGAGCCGAGGCGTCAGCCGTTTCAGGCCGTTCCGATCAGGTCCATCAGCGTCAAGGCGTCCTCGGTGGCCGCCCCAAACATGGTGTTGTCCAGGATGCACCAGGCCGGACCTGACGCGTCCGCCAGGGTCCGCAGCCATGACCTCAGCCGTTCGGGGCCATAGGGCGACTGATAGATGTCCGGCGAGCCGTGCAGCCGGATGTAGGCGGACCCGAACCCACCGGGCTTGGCCGCCTCGGAGGATATCGCCGGGTCGACCGCCGCCCGGGCGATCCGATCATGGACCAGGCGTCGGTCCGCGGCTGGCGAAAACCAGCTGCGGTGGCGGGGCTCACAGACCGTCGGGCCGTCGAACCGCGCGCGCCAGGCGGCGAAGAACGCCGCGGCGATCTCGTCGTCGAAGGCCAGGCTGGGCGGCAGCTGGAAAAGCACCGGGCCGAGCTTGCCGCCGAGACCGCCGATCTGATCCAGGAATGGCTCCATCAGCGGCGTCGCGCCGACCAGTCGGCGCGCGTGGCTGATCTGTTTTGGCGCTTTCACGGCGAAGCGAAATCCCGGCGGGACCGCGGCGGCCCAACGTTCGTAGGTCTTGCGTTGATGCGGACGGTAGAACGACGAATTGATTTCCACGCCATTGAACCGGCTGGCGTAACGCTCGAGCACAGAGGCGCCGTCGGCGAAGGCTGGCGCCTGGGCCTTCGGCAGCGACCATCCAGCTGTGCCGACATAAAAATACGGCGTCGCGGTGGCTCCTTTCGGCATCGGCCGCTCCCGTGTCGATAGGAGGTCAACGTCAGGCGCAATGAGCGGTTCTCGCATGGGTTGAGTCCCACGGCACGCTCGTGAACGGACTGCAGAGCAGATCAAGCCGCCGCGGCCGATTCTGCGCGGCACGTCCCCTTCGGCCGAGGCAGACCCAGGGAACCTGAGCCTTGGCTTGCGTATTTACGGCCTATCGACAGGCGCACAGCCGGAACCCGTGAGTTTTGAAGAAGCTTATTACCTTTCGTTTTGACCCCGACCTGCTTGCCAGTGCGCGAATGACCGCGGAGCGGGAGAACCGGACGCTGACGAACCTGGTTGAGACGGCGCTGAAAGAAGCTGTCGAAACAAGGACGTCTACTGACGATCAGACAAGTTCGAGAAAGCCAGGTCGCGAGGCCTGACGAGGCTTGGATGTTGACCGGAGCAAGAGATTGAAAGCGGAAAAGGCCTCCGGGGCCGAGGACACGCCGGCGCTGGAAAAGGCGCCGACCGGGATCGAGGGACTCGACGAAGTCACCCTCGGCGGATTGCCGAAGGGGCGTCCGACGCTGCTGTGCGGATCGGCCGGCTGCGGCAAAACCCTGATCGCCATGACGTTCCTGGTCAACGGGGCCGCGAAATACGGCGATCCCGGGGTGTTCATGAGCTTCGAGGAACGCTCGGGCGACCTGGCGGCCAATGTCGCGTCTCTGGGTTATGACCTCGACGCCCTGATTGCCGACAAGCAGCTCGTCATCGACCACGTCCGCGTCGAGCCGTCGGAGATCGAGGTCAGCGGCGAGTTCGATTTCGAGCCGCTGTTTGTTCGCCTGGGCTACGCCATCGACCAGGTCGGCGCCAAGCGTGTGGTGCTGGACACCATCGAGGCGCTGTTCTCCGGGTTCAAGGACCAGGCGGTGCTGCGGGCGGAGGTTCGCCGCCTGTTCGGCTGGTTGAAAGACCGCGGCGTCACCGCCGTGATCACCGGCGAGCGGGGCGAGGGTCAGCTCACCCGCTACGGCATCGAGGAATACGTATCCGACTGCGTGATCCTGCTGGACAACCGCGTCCACAACGAGGTCAGCACCCGTCGCCTTCGGGTCGTCAAGTATCGCGGCTCGTCGCATGGGGGCAACGAATACCCCTTCCTGATCGACACCCGCGGCGTAAGCGTCATGCCGATCACCTCCGCCGGCCTGCAGCACAGTGTCTCCTCCGACATCGTGCCAAGCGGCATTACCGACCTTGACGCCATGTTCGGCAAGCGCGGCCTTTACCGCGGCTCGAGCGTCCTGCTCTCGGGCCTGGCAGGCACCGGCAAGTCGACCTTCAGCGCCTGGTTCGCCAATGCCGTCTGCGAACGCGGCGAGCGTTGCCTCTACTTTGCGTTCGAAGAGTCGCCCGACCAGATCGTCCGCAACATGCGCTCCGCCGGCATCGACCTGCAGAGACACGTGGAGAGCGGCCGGCTTCAGTTCGAATCCGCCAGGCCCAGCCTCTACGGCCTGGAGATGCATCTGACCCGGATGTACCGCGACATCGTCGCCTTCCAGCCCTCGGCGGTGGTGGTGGATCCGATCTCCGCCTTCCGCGGCGTCCAGTCGGAAATCCACAGCACCCTGCTGCGTCTGGCGGACATCTGTAAGGGCCGGGGCATCACGGCGTTCTTCACCAGCCTGTCCCTGGCCAGCGATCACACGACCGAGGCCGATCGCGGCCTCTCGTCGCTGATGGATGTGTGGATCTCGCTGACCGACGTGGAGGTCAACGGCGAGCGCAATCGGGTCCTGTTCGTCCTCAAGGTCCGGGGCATGAGTCACTCCAACCAGATGCGCGAGTACCTGCTGACCAGCGACGGCATCCGGTTGGTCGAACCCTACATCGGTCCGGAAGGCGTTCTGACCGGCGCCGCCCGCCAGGCCCAGGAGGCGCGGGAGCGGAACGAAGCCATGATGCGCACGCAAGCGACCGGTCGGCGGCTCCGCGAGCTCGAGCGCCGACGCGCCACGGTCGAACGCCAGATTGCGGAACTGCGCGCCGGCCTCGACGCCGAGGAAAGCGAAACCGAAATGCTCAGCAGCCAGGAGGCGGCTCGCGAGGAGGCGCTCCTCGCCGACCGCCGGGCTATGGCCGCCAAGCGGGGGGCCGCGGCATGAGCGACGATGTCAATGCCGTCTTAGATCCGGCCAAGCCTGGCCACTACAACCTTCGCCTCTATGTCGCGGGCCAGACACCGAAGTCGCTGGCGGCGATCTCCAACCTGAAATCGATCTGCGAACAGCACCTGGCCGGCATGTACACGATCGAGGTCATCGACCTGCTCGTGAAGCCGCAGCTGGCCGTCGGCGACCAGATCCTCGCGGTGCCGACCCTCGTGCGACGCCTGCCGCCGCCGATCAAACGGATCATCGGCAACCTGTCGGACACCGAGCGTGTCCTGGTCGGCTTGGACATCCAGTCCGGCGAGCCGCCAGCTTCATGACCTGGCCCCTATCCCCGGCGCCGGAGGACTATGTGCTGCGCCTTTTCGTGGCCGGGACGACGACACGCTCCCAGAACGCCATCACCACCATCCGCCGGATCTGCGATGAGCACCTCGCCGGTCGCTTCGATCTCGAGGTGATCGACGTCTACACGCACCCCAGGGAAACCCGGGACTTCCAGATCGTCGCCACCCCGACTCTCGTGAAGGTGGCGCCCGATCCGTTGCGCCGCATTGTTGGCGACCTTGCCAATCGAGATCGGGTCCTGATCGGACTTAGCCTGGAGGAGCCGAGGGGGCCGGCCAAGGGCGCTGCATGAGCGCGCAGGACATCAGACCGGCGGACTACGAAGCCCGCATCCGCGCGCTCGAGGCGGCGCTCCAGGAAGCCACGGAGACCTTGGACGCCATCCGCGACGGCGATGTCGACGCGGTCGTGGTCGGCGGGCCCTCGGGCCAGGTCGTCTACACGCTCGAAAACGCCGACCGGCCATACCGCGTTCTCGTCGAACAGATGCTCGAAGGCGCCGTCACCCTCAACGCCCACGGCACGATCCTCTATTGCAACCAGAGCTTTGCGGAGCTGATCGGCCGAAAGTCGGAGGACATCATCGGCGGCCCGATCTTCGACTATGTCGAGGACGTCGGGAAACTGGGCGCCATGCTGCGCGGCGCCGGACCCGAGGGAGCGTCGGCCGAGCTGGCGCTGCGGCTCAGCACAGGCGAGTCCGCGCGGGCCAACCTGTCCGTCGTCAACATGGTGGTCGAGCAGGGTGAGGCGAGCATGCTGTGCATGATCGTCACCGACCTGCGCGCCAACCACGAGCGCGCGCGGGAGATCGCCGACGCCAATCTCCGCCTGGCGGCTGAGATCGCCGAACGCACCCGCGCCGAACAGAGCCTGACGATCGCGCTCGATGCGGCTGACATGGGCAGCTGGGACCTGGACATCGCCACCGACACCCTGGTCCGGTCGCCCCGCCACGACGCGATCTTCGGCTATCCCGAACCCCAGACGAACTGGGGCTGGCAGGATACGGTCGAGCATTTCCTGCTGGAAGACCGCCAGGCCCTGGCCGAAGCAATGGCTCAGGCCGCGGTCAGCGGGCGATTTGATGTCGAACGCCGGATCGCCAGAGCCGGCGACGGCGCCGTCCGCTGGGTGCAGTTCAAGGGCCGCACGTTCTACCAAGACGGCAAACCTGAGCGCGTGATCGGCATCGTCGTCGACAACACCGAGCGGCGGCTGCTGGATGAGGCGCTGCGCCAGGGCCAGAAGATGGAAGCCATCGGCCAGCTGACCGGCGGCATCGCCCACGATTTCAACAATCTCTTGATGATCATCGGCGGCAGCCTGGAGTCGCTGTCGCGCCGGGTGCAGCTCGATGATCGGCTGCAGAAGCTTCTCGATGCGGCCAGGCTGGGGGTGGCCCGCGGCGCCCGCCTGAACGAACAGCTGCTGGCGTTCGCCCGCCGGCAAGACCTGCGCGAGGAAGCCGTCTCGATCGCCGATCTGCTGCCGACCTTCGAAACCCTGCTGGATCGGGCGGTGGGTGAGGGGGTGAAGGTCGAAATCCGCCGCGCCCCGGACCTCTGGTACTGCAAGACCGACGCCCATCAGCTCGAGGCCGCCATCCTAAACCTGGCGATCAATGCTCGAGACGCGATGAGCGGCCGAGGCGAATTGGTGCTGTCGACGGCCAATGTCGAGGTCGGCGCGCAACAGGCCGAAGCGCACGAGACCGCGGCCGGCGACTACGTCAAGGTCGCGATCGGCGACACCGGCCCTGGCATGCCGCTGTCGATCCTCGCCCGAGTGTTCGAACCGTTCTTCACGACCAAGCCGGTCGGCGAAGGCACCGGACTGGGTCTCAGCCAGGTCTATGGCTACGCGCGGCAGTCGGGCGGGTTCGTCGAGCTGGATAGCCAGCTGGGCAAGGGAACGACCGTGTCGATCTGCTTGCCGCGGGCCGACCCGCCTTCAGCGCACGCGATCGACGGGGTCGTTGTTCATCCAGCCGAGCGCGCCCACGGCACCGCCTTGCTGGTCGAGGACGACTCCGAAGTTCGCGACGCCACCCGCTCGATGCTCGAAGAGCTGGGCTACGCCGTCGTCGAAGCCGAATCCGCCGACGGCGCCTTGGCGCTCATCGAGTCGGGAGCCGACATCGATCTGGTGTTCAGCGACGTGATCATGGCGTCGGGGATGACGGGGATCGAGCTGGCCCGGGCGCTGAAGTCCGGCCATGTCGACCTGCCGGTGCTGCTGACGTCCGGCTACACCGCCCAGCGCCTCGTCCCCAGCGCCGGCAACGACGACCTGCCCTTGCTGCGCAAGCCCTACACCCTGAACCAGCTCGCCGATGCGGTCACCGCGTTGCTTCGAACGGACGGCTAGCCGAAACCAGGCGATGATCGCGGCGGCGCCGTGTTTCCGCGCCCTTACGCCAGCAATTCGGTCGGCACGCCGAGCGCTGGGCCTGCCGTGGCGAGGCGCTGGTCGAGCGTGTGGACCGTCGCGCCTTGGTCTGAAGCCGTCGCCAGATGCAGGGCGTCGCCGGCCCGCAGACCGAACGTGTGCTGATCGGCGAATCTTGCCGCTGTCCGGAAATGCCGCCCCGTCACCGGCGCCACGGTCAGGCTCTCGGCCACCAGCTTGTTGAACATGGCGAGCGCCGCGGCGCGCTGGACCAGATCGATCTGCCCGGTTCGCAGCTTGATGGCCATGGCTGACGACACTTCGGTGATGGTCCAGTCACTGATCATGAGCTCCGCCGCATCCTGTTCCGCCAGCCAGCCCTGGACGCGCGGCGTCATCGCCTCGTTGGAGAGCGCCGCGACCACCAGCGAAGTGTCCAGATAAAGCATCAGTAGCGGTCGTCGTCCCGCATCGACCGCACCAGATCGGTGGCGCCCTCTGCCTGCGGCGGCATAGTCGCCGTAAGCGACTGCAGCAGGGCGAGATCAATGGCTTTGCGCGGCCTGGCCACGGCCGTCAGTCGGGCGACCGACTTGCCGCGCCGGGTGATGGCGATCGAGTCCCCGGCCTCGACCCGGTCGACCAGTTCGCTCAGATGAGCCTTGGCGTCGGCCAGACTGATCGCATCCATGCCACACTCCTGACTATCTAGATGGTCATATAGCGCGCTTGCTGGTCTGATTCCAGCCGCCGTTCGCGCCGAATTCTAGGCGTTGAGCGCCTTCGGCCCGCTGACGAACGGACTGCCGCGCAGATAGAACCGCAGCGGCCGATCCGCGTCCTTCGAGATGCCGATCCGGATGCTCTCACCGATTTCGCCGCTCTCATGGTCGTCGCGCCCGAGCCACAGCGGACCTTCCTGGCAAAGATCGAGGCCATCCAGCGAACGATCGATGCGCAGGGCGGCGCACAGCCTGCCGGGGCCTCGCGCCAGGTCGCGCAGGCGATCGACGCCGCGATTGGCGCGCATGATCGCCATGCCTTCGAGCGGCTCGAGGGCCCGGATCAGCACGCCGGCCCCGATCCCGGCCGCCTCGCTGGAGACGTTGAGCATCCAGGCGACGCCATAGGCCAGATAGACGTAGGCGCGGCCGGGCTCCAGAAACAGCGAGCGATTGCGCGCCGTCATCCCGCGATAGGCGTGGCCGGCGGCGTCGCCGATCACATAGGCCTCGGTCTCGACGATCCGGCCGCTGACCCGGCCTTCCGGCAGCTCACGAACTACGACCTTGCCGATCAGATAGTGGGCCAGCGCGGCGGTGTCGGCCGGCAGGTCCGGACGCGCGACCGGCGTCACGTGATCGGCCGGGCCCACTGCGCGCGCGACGGCCCCGGCGGGAAGGGATCGCCGAAATACTGCGTCTCATGGGCCACCTTGCCGCCGGCGAACTCCATGATGCTCACGGTGTAGGAGGGCCGCCCGTCATAGGTGAGGACGAACTCGCTGACCCACAGCTCGCCCGCGCCGACGATCCGCCGCACGGTGAAGCGCTTGACGTTCGGCTGGGCGGCGCGCGACATCTGGATCTGCCGCCGGCCGCGGATGCGCTCGCCCGACTGCGGATAGTCGAGCACCGCGTCTTCCAGGTAGATCTCGTGCTCGGCCTCGAAGTCGTTGGCGTCGGAGGCGGCCCAGTGGCGATCAAGGGCGGCGCGAATCTCGTCGTCTTCCACGGCCAGACCTCCTCTATCGATGCGAGCGGCTCACCAGGGAACGGTCTGGCCAAGATAGTCGAGATACTGCAGCCCGGGCGCGCCTTGAACCGAGAGCAGCACCTTCACCAGGTTCGGAATGCTCTCTTCGATGCTCAGTCGGCCGCCCGGCCCGCCCATGTCCGTCCGCACCCAGCCGGGGGCCATCAGCACCATGGCGCGTGAGTCTTCCGCGTGGCGGGCCGCGAAGCTGCGCATGAACATGTTCAGCGCCGCCTTGCTGCCGCGGTATACCTCGCGCATGCCGACGGTGTTGTTGCTGACGCTGCCTTGGCCGGACGACATAACCCCGATCGTCCCATCGGCAGCGACGAGATCGTGCAGGGCTTCGACGACCCGCATCGGGCTCAGCGAATTGGTCACCATGACCCGCACGAATTCCTCCGTCGTCACCTCGGCGATGGTTTCGGCCGGATTGTTGGTGACCCCGGCGTTGACGAACAGAATGTCGAACATCTGTCCCGACAGGCGAGCCCGCAGCGCCGTGACCTGATCGGGCGCGTTGATGTCGACGGTCTCGATCTCGACCTGACCATCGGATCTTTCGGCGAGGTCGTGCAGCGGCGTCCTGGCCTCACCGCGCACCGTACCGACGACGCTCCAGCCCAGCTGCACGAACTCCGCCGCCATCGCCCAGCCGAGGCCGCGCGAGGCGCCGATGATCAGGATGCTCTTGGTCGCTGGGGTCACGGGCGTTTCCTATCCGCGTTTGACTGGTCCGGTTGTGCAATTCGCTCTGCGGCGGGCGGCGAGTTGAGCTCACAATTCGGCGCCGCCGGTCATTCGGCTAATGCGCTATCTATGCCGCAAAGGAGAGCCTTATGTCCCCGCCGCCGACAGTCGAGTCTCAGACCTTGATCGCGGTGCGCGATGTCAGGGCCAGCGGTCGCTGGTACGCCGAGCTGCTCGGCGCCGACGCCCTGCCGGATCACCCTCACCGCGACGTCTACGACCGCATCGAACAGGCCGGCCGCATTGTCCTGCAGCTGCACGCCTGGGACGAGGAAGACCACCCCAATCTCGTAGGTCCAGACAGGGCGCAGGCCGGACACGGCGTCGTGCTGTGGTTCCAGGTCGAGGACTTCGACGCCGCCGTCGCGCGCGCCCGCGGCCTCTCCGCCGAAATCATTGAGGGACCCTTCGTCAATCCGGCCCCTCAGCACCGGGAGCTCTGGCTGCGCGATCCCGACGGCTTTGTGGTGGTGATCGCCAGTCCGGACGGCGAGGCCGCTTCGTGATCCGGGAGCGTTCCGAAACCGGCATAGCAAGATGATGACCTACGAAGAGTTCAACGAATTCTGTCGCCGGCTGCCGGCGACAACCTATGTCGTCCAGTGGGGCGGGTCGCATGTCTGGAAGGTGGGCGGCAAGGTGTTCACCATCGGCGGCTGGCAGGAAGACGAGCCCAGCTTCATCTTCAAGGTCAGCGACATCGCCTTCGAGATGTTCAAGGACCAGCCCGGCTTGCGTCCGGCGCCCTATCTGGCGTCGCGGGGCATGAAGTGGATTCAGCACTACGCCAGGCCGGGCCTGAGCGACGACGAGCTGCGGGACTATATCCGCCAATCGCATGCCATCGTCTCGCAGGGGCTGTCGAAGAAGCGGCGGATCGAACTCGGGCTTGGCGCGCCGTGATAGGCTCGAGGCGGGACCGAGCCTGGCCACGGGCGCCATCGTGAACGCCAGCCGACCGCGACACGTCCTTGTCACCGGCGCCAGCATCGCCGGGCCGGCCCTGGCCTATTGGCTGGTCCGGCACGGCTTCGAGGTGACGCTCGTCGAGCGCGCGCCGGCCATCCGCAGTGGCGGCTACGCCATCGATATCCGCGGCGTCGCCATCGACGTCGTGGAGCGCATGGGCATCCTGCCGGCCGCGCGGGCGGAGCACGTGGCCACGAGCCGGGTGACCTTTGTCAATGCGGCCGGCAGGCCGGTCGCTTCGGTCAACCCGGAGGCGTTGGGCGCCGCTGACGGGACGCGGCATGTCGAGCTGGCGAGAGGCGCGCTGACCTCGCTGCTCTTCGATCTCGTCCGTGACAAAGTGGACTGTCGGTTCGGCGACGCCATCGCCGCGTTGCGCCAAGAGCCCGAAGGCGTCGAGGTCGACTTCCGGAGCGGCGTGCGCGGCCGGTTCGACTTCGTCGTCTCGGGCGAGGGCTTGCACTCGACCACCCGCGAGATGGTCTTCGGGCCGGAAGCGACGTTCAGCCGCTATCTCGGCTACTGCTTCGCGATCTGCGAACTGCCCAACACCTACGGCCTCAACCGCGAGGCGGTGGTGTTCAACAAGCCCGGCAAGGCGGCGATCCTCTATTCGACCACCGACGGGCCGACGCTCTTCGCCATGTTCGCGTATCGCCGCCCGGCCCCTTCGCCGGAGGAGTTTGCCGATCTGGCCCTGCAGCGAGAGGCCATCGCCCAGGCCTACGCCGGCGACGGCTGGGAAGTTCCGGGGATGATCGCCGGCATGCGCGCCGCCGACGACGTCTACTTGGACGCCACCCTGCAGATCCGCATGCCGGCGTGGTCGAAGGGCCGTGTCGCCGTGCTGGGAGACGCCGCCTTCGGACCGTCGTTTTTCACCGGCCAGGGCACCAGCATGGCCCTGGTCGGCGCCTATCTGCTGGCCGGCGCCCTCGCGACTCACGCCGATCACGCGCTCGCCTTCATCGCCTACGAAGCGATGGCGCGGCCCTACATGGCGGCCAACCAGGCCCTCGTGAAGGAGGGGTCGACCGCGATCGCCCCCGGCAGCGCCGCCGGGCTTTGGGCGCGCAATACCCTGATCCGCCTCGCGCCGCTGGCCACGCGCCTGGGACTGTTCAATCCGGCCTCGCTCAAGGCGTACGAGGCGCTGAAGCTTCCGGATTTCGCGGGCGCCTGACGTGGCCGGCGGCCCCGCTACGCCAGATCGGTGCGGGGGAAGTCGTCGCCCTTGTAGAGCAGGGGCGCGCCAAGCGCCTTGGCGCAGGCGTAGGCGAAACAATCACCGAAGTTGAGACCCGCTGGGTGGCCAACGGCTTTGCCCCAAGTCGCGGCGGCTTCGATCGCGCCCTGGCCAATCTCTGGGGTTATGGGCATGTCTTCGGCCCAAAGGTCTTCGACGAACGCGTCGAGGACCAAGGCGGCTTGGGCGATCTGGGCCGCCGACGGTTTGCGCCCGGCGGCTTTTGCTTTTGCAATCGCGAGGCAGGCTTCGAAGCGGGTCAAGGGTGAAACGGAGAACGGACCCTGCGCTGCCGATAACCGCTCCAGCAATGCCTCGTAGCCCGGCTCGCGCGCCAGAATGGCGACAATCGCGGAGGCGTCGAGGAACATCAGTCGTCGCCCCACATCTCATCGGTGAAGCGCTTCATGTCGAACGTCGGGTCGCTGGGGCCCATCGCATCGGCCAGGGAATGAGCGCGCGCCAGGCGCTCTTCGATCGGCAGCGCGCGACGCGCCTCGTCGATCCGGCTCTTGAGGGCCAACTTTACAGCTTCGGTCTTCGTCCCGGCATGGGTGAGTCTACGCAACTCCTCAGCTAGCGCCGACACTTCCGGATCGCGGATGAACAGCGACACTGTATATCTCCTCGAGATATCCGTATATCACCGCGTCGATATCTGCTCAAGGGCATCGACGGCCAAGCCGTCGCCTCACCCGGTCCCGGCTTCCTCGGCGCTCGCCACCGCGACCCTTCCGGCGCGGACGGCGGCGGCCAGGCGGTCGTGGTCGCGCAAGGTCTGCTCGAGATAGGCCATGGCGAATTGCGCCAGCGCGGCGGGGACGGCTTCGCTGCGGCCGCAATAGCCGGAGATCATCGCCGCGTCGCCGGATTTGGCGTGGGCGAGCGCCAGGGCCCAGCCGCACAGCCGGCAGTAGTCCTCGATGCTGCCGAGCGCCGCGACGTCGCCCTCCAGCAGGCGGATGCCGCCCTTCATGTCGGCCAGCTGCCGCACGTAGAAATCCCGCAGGCCGGTCTCACCTTCGGCCGGTCCCCAGCCGAGGAAAATGTCTGGCGAGCCCTGGATCATCCGCTGGCCGACGACCACCCGCCGGCCCTGGTTGTTGATCTCGAGCTTGTGAGGGACGTGCGGCGTCAGGATCGAGGGCTGCGCCTCCTTGACCTGCAGGAGCAGCGGATCGGCGGAGTCGGCGCCCTCGAGCAAACCTATCCAGCAGCTGGTGCCGACGCTGCCGACGCCCACCACCTTGCGCGCTACGTCGACAAGGCGATAGCGGCTGACCAGATGCCGACGATCGAGGGTCATCGAGGCGAGATAGGAGCGCATCATCACGTCGATGGCCTGCCCGATCGGCACGCCGTTCGGCAGATGGGTCTCGCGGACGATGAGGGGCACGTCCTCGACGATGCGGTGCTGGCCGTCGACCTCCTCGGTCAGGCGCGCGAGCGCCCGCACCGGCCCGCGCGCATGAGCCTTGTCAATGATCGCGCGGGCGAAGCGCCGCTGTTGCGGCGAGGCCAGGGTGAGGATCGTCTGCTCGTCGATGAGGTCGTACCAGGTCTCCAGAAAGCCCATCTGGGCATAGCGGCGCATGCGCCGCACGTAGGCCTCGCCGCAGGCGAAGGCGGCCGCCTCGGCGTGGGTGCGGTCGCCGCCAAGGTGGATGGCGGCCACGGCGGCGCTGGCCCCCAGGCGCTTGAGGTCCCACTCCCAGGGTCCGGGGTGCACTTCGTCGAAGTCGTTGATGGCGAAAACGAGGTTGCGCTCGGCCGAGGCGAACAGGCCGAAGTTGAGCAGATGCATGTCGCCGCAGGCGTAGACCGCGAGGCCGGTCGAGGCGCCCCGGGCCAGATCGGCGGCCATCACCGCCGCCGAACCGCGCAGATAGGCGAACGGCGAAGAGAGCATCCGCGCCATGCGCACGGGAACCAGCGAGACGACCCGCGTCACGTTCTGGGCCTGGACGATCTCCAGGGCGGCGTCGCCCCGTCGTCGCTGGACATAATCGCCGAAGCCCGACCGCGGGCGCCTGGCGCGCACGGCCTTCCCAGCTGCCAGGCGCTCGTCCAACGGCGGTCGCCGCGCCGTGAACGATTGCAGCGTTTCCCACTCGGGGTGGGCGCGGGCGGTGGCTTCGATCTCTTCGGTCACCTTGCGAACCGACGGCGTCCAAACCCTGTATCAGTCAGGCTTTTCCGCCGCCGTCGCAAGTCCCGGAGCAGTGCTCAGGAGGGGTTGATGCGGGTGATCTTGGAGCCGTTCAGGCTGATCCCGCCCATCAGGCCCTTGCGGCCAAAGACCATGGCGTAGACGTCCTGGGTCAGCGAGGTCGTGCTGAGCCCCACCGACGCGCCCTGGTCGATGACCGTCAGCGACGGCCCCCCGCCCAGCGCCCAACCATTGGACTTGTGCAGGTAGTCGAGTGACGACTGGGTGATGAAGAACAGGGCGAGGCTGGTTTTCTGCGCGCCGGCCTGAAAGCCGAACGAAGCCGCCCCGAGGCTGTAGTAGCCGTCCGTGCGGCCGTGGATGCGCAGCACGCCCTCGCCGCCCTGGCCGCCGACGATGAAGCCGGCCTTGATGAGGCTTGGGAAGATCAGCACCCCGCGGGCGCGACGGCCGAGTTCGCGAGCCTTGCGGCTCTCGGCGTAGAGCTGCGCCAGGGCCTGGCTGCCGCTGGCGTCTAGCTGGGCGGCCGAAGCGGCATGCGCTCCCGTTGTGGCCAGCACGCCCGCGGCGCCGAGACCCAAGACCATCATCCGCCGATCCGGCGCCTGGATCAGTTCGTCGTCCTTGTGCATGCGGCTCTCCCTTCGATTCACGGCGGACGAGCCCCGGAGGCCCCGCGCCTAAGCTTAGTCATAACACCCTAACGCCGCCTGAGGTTGCGAGCGGATGTCAGCAGAATTTCACGCGCCGGCCACGGCGTGCAGGCGGCTGACCGACCGGTTGCGCATCCAGTGCTCCGGCATGCGGGCGTCGAAGCCGCCGGGACGCGATTTCAGGTGGCGGGTGGCGAGCCACAGCCGCTTCAGATGGCGCTTGCGGCCGGCCGCGACGTCGTCCTCATAGGCGGTGCGACCATGCAGCACGTGATAGTTGTTGATGAACTGCATCTCGCCGGGCCGCAGGTCCATGTAGACGTTGAACGCCGGGTCGTTGGCCATGGCCGAGACGGCGTCGAGCGCCTCCACCACCAGCGGTGAGAGGCGCGGCGCGTCCGGATGGCGCTGCGAGGCCTTGATGTACTGCGGGATGAACCGGCAGAAGAGCCGGCCGTCGTGCTCGGTGAAGACGCTGCGCGTGTAGAATGGCCGGCCGCCGGGTGGCTGCTCGCCGCGGTAGTCCCACGGCAGCTCATCGTAGAGGGCGGCCACGAGGTCGGGTCGGGACTCCATGAGCGTGTTGTGGATTTCGACCACATTGGCGACGCAGCTGAGGCCGCCGAGCGCCGCCGGCCGCAGGCACATCAGGCCGACCAGATCCGAGCCGTCGGTGTGGTAGTCGAGCGCGATCAGACCCAGCTCGTTGCCGCGGGCCGTGGGGTCGGCGACGCTTTTGCCCTGGTCGGTGACGTCGCCCATCACGTGCCCGTGCTTGTTCTGCGGCCACGGATCGCCGAGGTGCATGCCGATGCCCCAGTAGAGCATGGTCAGCTCATCGTCGTCGTAGCGGTCCGTGTCGAGCGCCGCGATGCGCACGAAGCCGCGGCCGTCGATCAGCTCGCGCTCAATCCCGGCCAGCTTGCCGGCCAGGGAGGGCAGGGGAAAATCCTCGCGCCCGATCTCGAGCAGGTCGTCGGACTTCGCCTTGGCGGTGCGCAGCGCGGCGTCGAGTTCGGCCTGCTCATTCCGGGTCAGCTGGTGTGTCCACGATGAAGCGTCCTCGACGTCCCTGGCCCGCCAGTTGACGTGGGCGTCGAGCTTGCGCGGGGTGCGGCTCATGGCGAAAACCCCTTGTTGGTGAGAAGCGCAAAGTTCGCAGGGCGGCGAGCGACGCGCAAGTAAGGAGCAAGTGAGATGACAGCGACTGGATCCGCCTCCGAACAGATCGACGCCCGGATCGCCGAGCTGGGCGACTGGCGGGGCGAAACGCTCGCCCGCCTCCGCGCCCTCATCCATGAGGCCGTCCCCGATGTCGTCGAAGGCTGGAAATGGCGCGGGGTTCCGACCTTCGAGCATGCCGGCATCATCTGCACCGGCGAGACCTACAAGGCGGTCGTCAAGCTGACCTTCGCCAAGGGCGCGGCGCTGGAAGACCCGTCCCGCCTGTTCAACTCGAGCCTCGATGGCAATGTGCGCCGCGCCATCGACGTGCGCGAGGGCGAGGCGATCGATCCGGCGGCCTTCAAGGCGCTGGTCGCGGCCGCCGCGGCGCTGAACGGGGCGAAGAAAGCGAAGAAATAGGGGGCGGGGTACAAATCCTCCTCGCCATCGAGGGGAGGGCCTTCGCGTTTGACGCAAAATAAACTCTACCGTCATGGCCGGGCGAAGTCCCGGCCACCCATGCACACCGAAGTTCGGGTGGCCATGCTGGCATGGCCAAGGGGCCCAACGCAGTTGCTTTGCTACCCACGCCATGACCGCGAGACGCGGTCACAACCACCCAGGCGTTCATGGGTCGCCGGGACTGGCGCCCGGCGATGACGCTGGGGAAAAGGAGGTGATGGGGATGTCCCCGGTGATATGCGACCGTTTTCCCCGTCAGGGGGAGGAAGGACGCCGAGGCAATTTCATCCGTCTTGGCGGCCACCTTCAGGCCGCCACGGGCGCCGGCTCCGGCCAGGGATCGGCCCAGGCAGGAATGCGCCCCAGGCCATCGAGCCAGGCGACGACGTTGGCGAACGGCTGCAGCGGCATCTCGCTCTCGCGCCAGTAGTTGGCCTGCGAGGCGAGCTGGAAGTCGGCGATGGTCAGGCGGTCGCAGGCGACGAACCGTCGGCCGGCGAGATGGTCGTCCAACACCTTGGCGTAGCGCTCTAGCAGCTCCGCCTTACCTTTCAGTTCCTCGAGATTGGGCGGTCCAAAGCCGAAGGTCGCCTTGACCACATGCTCAAAATAGAACGGCGCCGTCGCCGGCCCCCAGTGGCCGTCGTTCCACGACAACCAGCGCAGCACCTCGACCTGCTCGGCCGGGTTGTGCGCCGGCCACATGTCCGAGCCGGCCTTGATGGCGAGGTAGGCCATGATGGCCGAGGACTCGCACAGCTTCACGTCGCCATCGATCAGGGCGGGGACTTTGCGATTGGGGTTGATCGCCGCGTAGGCGGCCGACTTGAGGCCGCCGCCGACCAGATCGACCTCGATCAGCTCCGCCTCGATCCCCAGATGCTTGACCAGCGCCAGCACCCGCCGTGGGGCCTGAGCTTTGAACCAGTAGATCTTCATGTCGCATCCTTCCTCGGCGTCTTGTCGAGCAGCAACTCGAGATAGCGGCGCAGGTGATCGAGGCTCTCGGCCGCGACCGCAGCCGTGCCATCGACCTTGGCCAGGATGAAGGCGCCTTGGATGACCGCCTGGGTGTGCCTGGCCAGACTCTCTGGCGTGAATCCGGTCACGCCGCGCGCCGCCATGGCCTGGCGGATGTCTTCGGTCAGCGTGGCGACATGGGCGTCGATGGCGCCCGCGCAGGCGGCGCTCACCTCGGGGTGAGTGCGCCAGGTCTCCTGCACCACCGTGCCGGCGAAGCAGGTGAAGTCGGTAAGGTCGCCGACCAGCAGCGACTTGCGGAAGTCGACATAGGCCAGCAGCCGATCGACGGGATCGGCGGGCGCGTGGTGCGGCGCCCCGGCGAAGACGGACGCGGCATGGGCGTCCCAGTGGGCGGCGGCGGCGAGGCCAAGGTCGTCCTTGCTGCGGAAGTGGTGGAAGAAGCTGCCCTTGGTCACCCCGGCCTCGGCGCAGACGTCCTCGACCCGCGCGGCGGCATAGCCCTTGGCGCGCACAACCTGGATCGTGGCGTCGAGCAGGCGGGTGCGGGAGTCGGCGCGCTTCGAGACCATGCCAGGATCATACCGACTGGTTGGTATGGAGTCAACGCGCGTTCAGAACCACATGTCCTTCACCCGCCGGCCGTCCTGTCCGAGGTCTTCGAACGTATCGAGGCCGTCGAAATGCTCGATCGGGATCTCTGCAACGGCGTCGGGCTCGGCGAGGCGCAGATTGACCGCGATCGCCCACTTGCCGGCCGCGTTCAGGCGCTGCTTGCGCCAATAGGCGACACAGCCGCAGTCCGGGCAGAAATGATATTCGATCGCCTGGCCGCACACGTAGGCGCGGGTCGCGCCCGAAACGTGGATCGCCTCGTCCACGTAGCCATAGGCCCAGAGCACGCCGTAGCGACGGCAGTTGGTGCAGTTGCAGGCCGTCGCCGACTCTGGAACGCCATCGAAGCGCCAGCGCACCTTCCCGCAATGGCAGGACCCTTCGAGCATCGCGATCTCCCTGTTTGAGGCGGCCACTATGTCGCGTCGGCCCGAGGCGCACCACGCCGTCAGGTGGGATACTTCGCTGGCGAGCGGCGTTTGACCTTGATCCAACAGGGGATTTGGCATGCCCGCGATCAGGACAGGGCTCGCCATATTGGCGGGCGGGGCCACGATCGGGGCGCTTTTCGGTTTGGTGGTCCTGAGCGCCCGCCACGAACCGGCCTGGAAGGTTAGCCTGGCCTTCGTCGCCGCGGCGGTGGCCTTCGCGGCGCTGTGCTTCGAGCTGCTCGGCTGAGGGGAGGGAGGGCGCCGGCAGCCCTGATCGCGTATAATCTGCCGCCCGAACCGAGGGATGCGGCATGACCTATCAGCTCTTCTATTCGCCGGGCGCCTGCTCGCTGGCCGCCCACATCGTGCTGGAAGAGGTGAGCGCCCCCTTCGAGCTGAAGCGGGTCGATTTCGCGGCCGGCGAGCAGCGCGGTGAGGCGTTCCGGGCCCTCAATCCCAAGGGCCGGGTGCCCGTGCTGGTCATTCCGGGTGAGCCGCAAACTCTGACCGAGCTCTCGGCCATCCTCTTCTATCTCGCCCGCCGACACCCCGACTTCGGCCTTGTCCCTATCGGTGAGCCGCTCGCCGAGGCGCGCGTCGAAGAACAGCTGAGCTGGTTGACCAGCTGGGTCCACGGTGTCGGCTTCGCGCTGATCTGGCGACCGGAACGGTTCACCGACGAGGCCGGCGCCCGCGAGGCCATGGCCGCCAGAGGCAAGGCGATCGTCGAGACCGCCTTCGCCGCCATCGAGGCGCGTCTGGCTGACGATCGCACCTGGAGCATGGGGACGCGCTTCTCGATCGTCGATCCCTTGCTTCTGGTGCTGTTCCGGTGGGGCAATCGCATCGGCCTCGCCATGGGCGAGCGCTATCCCGCCTGGAGCCGCCTGGCCTGGCGGATGGTCGACCGTCCGGCCGTCACCCGCGTGTTGGAGCGGGAAGGGGTGTCGATCGAGGGATAGTTGACTTCGTCAACTAATGGCGCGAATCTCGCGTCATGGAAGACGCCATCGCCGCCGTTCGCCGTTTCAACCGGTTCTACACGCGCCTGGTCGGCGCCCTGGACGCCCACTTCCTCGGCACGAGCCTGACCCTGCCTGAGGCGCGGGTGCTGTTCGAAATCGCCCATGACGTCGATCCCATGGCCGCGCGGCTGAAGACGGCGCTGGGCATGGACGCCGGCTTCCTCAGCCGGGTGCTGGCCCGGTTCGAGAAACGCGGCTGGATCGTCCGCGGCCGCGGCGACGACGCCCGCCGGCGGCCGATTACGCTCACAGACGCCGGTCGGGCGGTGCTCGACGATCTCGACCGACGCCAGCACGATGCTGTCGCAGCCCGGCTCGAACGACTCGCACCCGCGCAACAGGACGAACTCGTCCGGGCGCTCGGTCAGGCGACCGCCTTGCTCGATCCGGCGCCGGACCGGACCTTCCGCATACGGCCGTTCGCCGCCGGCGATGTCGGGCTGATCGCCTCGCGGCAGTCGGTTCTCTATCGCGATGTCTACGGTTGGGGCTTCGGCATCGAGGTCAACATTGCCGAGTCGTCGGCGGCTTTCCTCAAGAATTTCAAACCCGGCCGCGAACAGTGCTGGGTCGCCGAGGTGGGCGGCGCCCTGGCTGGCTCGGTGTTCCTGACCGACGAAGGCGGCGGCCTTTGCCGTCTGCGCCTGCTCTATGTCGAGGCCTTCGCCCGTGGCCGAGGGGTCGGCGCGGCCCTGGTGGAGACCTGCATCGCCTTCGCCCGCGAGATTGGCTACCGCGAGATGACGCTGTGGACCCACACGGTGCTGGAGAGCGCCCGGCGCATCTATGCCGCCAACGGCTTCGAGATCGTCGACATTCACACCCACACCGAGTTCGGCGAGCCGGTGCAGAGCGAGACCTGGCGGCTGGACCTGACGAAGCCGGTCTAGGCCCCGCGAAGGGTTCCTGGACGCGTCAGTCTGTCGGGTCTAGGCAAACCAGATGCCTTTCACCGAGAACAACGGCGTTCGCCTCCACTGGGACGAGCAGGGAAGCGGGACGCCTATCCTGCTGGTCATGGGCCACCGCTACAGTTCGGCGATGTGGTACCCGGCCATCCCGGCTCTGGCCGCCGAGCACCGCGTCATCTGGTTCGACAATCGCGGCACGGGCGAGAGCGATACGACGCCCAAGGTCACCTTGCCGCAATTGGCCGCCGACGCCTTTGCGGTGATGGACGCCGCCGGTGTGGGCGAGGCGCACATCTACGGCGTCTCGATGGGCGGCGTCATCGTCCAGGAAATGGCGTTTCAGCAGCCCCGTCGGGTGCGCTCGCTGATCGTCGGCTGCTCCGGAGCCCTGACGGCGGACAAGCCGCGGGCGCCGGCCATCGTGCGCCTGCTCTACTATCTGCCGCCGGGCGTGTTGAAGCTATTGGTCCCCACGAAGATCGCCAATCAGGGCTATGGCAGCGCGGCCGATCCGGCCGTCGTCGCCGCCGACCAGGCGATGGTGGCCAAGGACAAGTTCAACCTGAAGGGCGTCATCGCCCAGGCCGAGGCGATCTCAAACTACCGCGCGACGCGCGAGGTGATCGCGGGGCTCACCATGCCGTCCCTCGTGCTGCATGGCGACGAGGACGGCACGGTGCCGTTCAAGTGGGGCGAGGAACTGGCCGGGATCCTGCCCGACAGCCGGCTCGTCAGGATTGCCGGGGCGGGGCACAACTATCTGGTGGTCGACCCCGCGACGGCGAACGGCGCGGTGCTGGACTTCACGCGCGAGGTCGACGCCCGTCTGGCCGCCGCTTAGATCGTGTACTGACGAAACTCGGCTAAGAACCGCTAGCGGGGCCCGTCATAGTAGCCGTTGGCGCCGAAGTCTCTCTCCCAGGCGCCGGGGCCGTAGCGGGCGTTGTAGTCGTCCATGTGGTCGCGCCAATGGTGATAGTAGGCGCCGGCTCCGTATTGGTCGTCGTAGGCGACTTGCTGCTGATGGAAACGCGCGCGGGCGTCTTCATAGGCGGCGCGCTGTTCGTGATAGACACCCTTCTGCGCGTCGTAGGCGGACTTTGAGTCCTGATATTGCTGTTGTTTTTGCTGATAGTCCTGCTGCTGCTGGACGTAGGTTGGGTCGGTGGAGGTTGGATTGACCGTCTGCGCATGCGCGAACGAGCCGATCATCAGGGTGGCCATGCCGAGGCCGACGAAGAGCGGCGTGGCGATTTGGGCGGCGGCGGGTTTCATTTTGGGGTAGCTCCAGGGCCGTCACGGCCCGCTTGTCGGTATGCTAACGGTGCGTCGTTGTATTGGTTGCTACAGCCTTGAGCGTGGCGATCCGGATTCGATCATTCGGCGAACCGAACCCTGCGGCCCTGGCCTTTGCAAATCCGTCAGACAAGCGTGCAATTGACGGGGCCATGATCCCATTGTTCCGCGGCGCCGCGCTCGGCGCCCTCTTGTCGCTCGCGCTTGCCGCAACTGCTGAAGCCACGACGCTCGCCCGCTATGTCCTGCTGGGTGAAGACGGCGTTCCCGTCGCTCGGGTGATCACCGACGCCGAGGCGTGTCCGGTCCTTGCCGTGGATGGCCGCCGCGCGCGCATGGCCTTGCGGGCGGGGCCTGAGACCCTGCCACTGCGCCCGACGGCCTCGCCGCCGGCCGACTCCAAGCCTGCCGCCTTCCCGGTGCGGGTCTGCGAACGCGCCTTGCCAAGGACCGCGCGACGCGTGCGCCTGGAAGGCCGGCTCCTCCCGCTGCCGCCCCGCCGCGTCGACCGCATCCTGGTGGTCGGCGACACCGGCTGCCGGGTGAAGGCGGCCGACAAGGCCTACCAGGCCTGCAACGATCCCAAGGCCTGGCCCTTCGCCGAGATCGCCCGCCGGGCCGCGGCCTGGAAGCCGGACGTGGTGCTGCACGTCGGCGACTATCTCTATCGCGAGAACGCCTGCCCGACCGGCCTGGCGGCCTGCGCGGGGCCGGCCTGGGGTTACGGCTGGGACGCCTGGCAGGCCGACTTCTTCGCGCCGGCGGCGCCGCTGCTTGCCGCCGCACCGTGGATCGTCGACCGCGGCAACCATGAGAATTGCGAGCGGGCAGGGCAGGGCTGGTGGCGCTTGCTGGATGTGCGCCCCCTCGTCTCCGGGCGCGACTGCGTCGATCCGGCCCGGGACTTCGACAACGATGACGCGGCGCCCTACGCCGTGCCGCTCGGCGGCGGCGCGCAGGTCATCGTCGCCGACCTTTCCATCGCCGGAACCAAGTCCCTCGCCGATGACGATCCCCGCAAGATCCAGTTCGAGCGCGACTATGACGCCATCGCCGCCTTCGCCAGGCGTGGGACTTTCACCTTCCTCACCGACCACAAGCCGATCCTCGGCGTTGGGGCCACCGACAAGAAGGGCGAGATCAAGCTCTATCCGGGCAACGGCGCCATCCAGTCGGCCTTCGCCGCCCGCGATCCGGCCCTGCTGCCGGCCGGCGTCGACGCGCTGCTCTCCGGCCACATCCACCTCTGGGAACAGGCCAGCTTCGGCGGCAAGGCCCCCAGCCAGTTCATCGCCGGCTTCTCGGGCACGCAGGAGGACATCGTGCCGCTACCGCGCGCCCTGCCGGCCGATTTCGAAGTCGCGCCGGGGCTGCATGCGGACGCCTTCAGCTCGTGGATCGACGGTTTCGGCTACATGACCCTCGAGCGCGCCGGCCCGCGCCGCTGGCACGTGAAGGTCTGGAGCCGCGAGGGCGAGGTCGTGAACCGCTGCGAGATCGACGGGCGAAACTCCTGGTGCGAGGTCCCGCAGGTCGAGGTTCATAGCGGCTGAGGCTGAATGCTCGCGCGGGCGTGAGTTTGGAGGGCGGCCGGCCCGTAGTATGATGACGGCCATCGAGCGGGAGGACTGCGATATGTCGTCTGTCGCGATTATTCTTGCGGCCGCGGCCTTGGCGGGGGCGCCGCAGACCGATTTGAAACGCTCACCGACGCCCCATGCGCTGACCGCCGCCGCGGCCAGCGAGCGCGCGTGCGGACCCCAGCTCGATCCGCAATTCGTGCACTACGTGCCCCCGGCTCCATCCTCCGGCGACGACGGCCTCTTTCGGCTGATTTCGAGTCCGGAGCCGAAGGCCAACCAGCCAGACCTGAATCTGGATCGCATGGGCCGCCGCAACGGTTGCGCCCGGGCGCTGTTCACCGGGTACTGAGCCGGCAGCCTCGCGGCCTACTTCGCCGGGGCCACGGTCAGGACCGCCAAGGTCAGCGTCCTGATGCCGGTGGGGATCGCCGCATTGTGGTCCGGGGCGAAGAATGGCGAATGGTTGGTCGGTACGGGTTCGCCCTTGGCCTTGTAGTCGGCCAGCGTCGCGGCGTCGTAGCCGCCGACGGTCATATAGAGCGACGGCACGCCGGCGATGATGAACTCCGAATAATCCTCGCTGGCCGAGATGCCGGGCGCCGAGGCCGGCAAGAGGATGGTCTTGTCGCCGCCGGCCGCGGCGAGGGTCGCGCCGACCTTCACCGCCAGGTCGTGGTCGTTGACCACCGCGGCTGCCGCGCCTTCGGAGGTGATCACCGGCGGCGGCGCCTCGGCCATGGCGGCGGCGGCGTTGGCCGTCCGCGTCACTCCGTCGAGCAGCAGCTGGCGCACGTCGGGGCTGAACGAGCGCAGGGTCAGCTTCAGCTCGGCGTGGTCGGGGATGATGTTGCCGACCGTGCCGGCCTGGAACGCGCCGATGGTGATCACGCCGAAGGTCCCGGCGTCCTTCTGCCGGCTGACCACGGTCTGGACGTCGGTGACGAAGTGCGCCGCCTCGACGATCGGGTCGATCGAGGCGCTCGGCATCGAGCCGTGGGCCCCGCGGCCTTTGAAGACGATGTCGAGGGCGTCGGCGTTGGAGTTGTAGCCGCCGTCTTTCACGATCACCGTGCCGACCGGCAGATTGGAGACGTGGGCGGCGAAACCGAAGTCCGGCTTGGGGAAGCGGGTGAAGAGGCCGTCCTTCAGCATGCCGGAGGCGCCGCCGACCGTCTCCTCGGCCGGCTGGGCGATGAACATCACTGTGCCGCTCCACTGGGATTTCAGCGCCAGCAGGGCCTCGGCCGTCCCGACCCACCAGGCCATGTGGTTGTCGTGGCCGCAGCTGTGGGCGACGAAGGTGGTCTTATCGCCCTCGGTCACCTGTACGCGGCTGGCGTAGGGGAGGCCGGTCTTCTCCTCCATCGGCAGGGCGTCGAGCTCGGTGCGCACCATGACGACGGGCCCTGGGCCATTCTTCAGTATCGCCACCACGCCGGTGCCGCCGACGTGCTCGGTGACCTCGAGGCCGAGCCCACGCATCTTGGCGGCCAGCAAGGCGGCCGTGCGCGTCTCCTGGTGGCCGAGCTCCGGATGGGCGTGGATATCCTTGTAGAGCGCATCGAGCTCGGGCCAGTTCTTGGCGGTCACGGCGTTGATCGCCGCCACGGTCGCGGGCGGATCGAGCGGCGCCGCCCACGACGTCGTCGCGAGGGCGGTCGCCGCGGCGAGCGCGACCAGGCTGGCGATGGCGAGTTTCATGGGGCCCCTCCGTTGTCCGTCGCCGACCGTGTTAGGCCAGGGCGCTCGCCGATGCCAAGTGCGCGGCCACGTCCCCAGCTGCGCGGGCCAGGGCGGCGGCGTCCAGAGTCTCGAGATGAATGGTCGCCAGGCGCGGCCGGGAGTCCTTCTTGGCCGAGCGGCGGTAGGCGGGGTCGTAGTGGATCTCGATGAGTTCGGCCGCCAGCTCGGGCCACGCCGCGTCGCTCGCCAGCTTTCTCCAGGCCTCCAGACGCTTGCGGCCCGGGCGGTCGGGCAGGCGGCCGAGCGCCTCGATTACGCGGCGGGGGTCGGCGACGATGTCGGCGTAGGCCGAGGCCAGGTAGCGCGCCCGGGCCTCCGTCGGGGCGACGACCTCGATGCGCGGCGCGGCGGCCATGGCGCTCCACACTGCTGGCGGCAGGATCAGCTCGCCGATCTTGCTCGACTCCGCCTCGACCACCACCGGCCGGGCGGGATCCAGCCCCTCGAGGGCCGCGAGCAGGCGGCTCTCGAATAGCTTCTGGGTGGGCTGGGGGTGATCGGGCAAGGCGCCGAACAGCGACCCGCGGTGGGCGGCGAGACCCTCCAGGTCGAGGGTCTGGACGCCAAGAGCGGCGAGCCGTTGCAGGATCTCGGTCTTGCCCGTGCCCGTACAGCCTTCGAGCAACGCCAGGCGGCCCACCGGCGCCTCGCCATAGAGCCGCGCCGACACCCGCCGGCGATAGGTGCGGTAGCCACCGGCGAGCACGCTGGTGCGCCAGCCAACCTGGCTGAGGATCACCGCCATGGCGTTGGAGCGCATGCCGCCGCGCCAGCAGTAGACGAGCGGCTGCAGGGCCGGCGGCCAGTCGGCCATGATCGTCTCCAGGTGGCGGGCGACGTTGCGGGCGACGAGCGCGGCGCCGAGCCGCCGCGCCTTGAAGCGCGACTCCTGCACATAGATCTTGCCGATCTCGGCCCGCTCAGTGTCGCCCAGCACCGGCAGGTTGATCGCGCCGGGAATATGGTCGATCGCGAACTCGGCCGGACTGCGGGCGTCGACGATCACGTCGAAGGCGGCGAGACTCGCCGGCTCGGCGTCAGCAACGGTCGTCACGCCGGCCATGCGGACTTCCCACGTCGATTGCGCTATCCCAGACCACAAGGACTACGCCATGGACGCCGCCGACGCCAAACCGCCCCGCCTGACCTCGCTCGCCCATGGCGGCGGCTGCGGCTGCAAGATTGCGCCGAAGGTGCTGCAGGAGATCCTCGCCAAGACCCCGGCTGCGGCGATTTTCCCCGACCTGTTGGTAGGGACCGAGACGTCCGACGATGCGGCCGTCTGGCGACTGAACGATGACCAGGCGATCGTGGCGACCACGGACTTCTTCATGCCCGTGGTCGACGACCCCACCGACTTCGGGCGGATCGCCGCGACCAACGCGCTCTCCGACATCTACGCCATGGGTGCGACGCCGCTATTCGCGCTCGCCATCGTCGGTATGCCCGTGGGTGTTCTGCCGCCCGAGACCATCGGCGCGATTCTGGCCGGTGGGGCGAGCGTCTGCGCCGAGGCCGGGATCCCGGTGGCCGGCGGCCACTCGATCGACAGCATCGAGCCGATCTACGGCCTCGTCGCCCTTGGTGTCGTGCGGCCGGACCGGGTGATGACCAACCGGACGGGCCGGCCTGGCGATGCGCTCGTCCTCGGCAAGGGACTCGGCGTCGGCGTCCTGAGCGCCGCTTTCAAGCAGGAGAAGCTGGGTGCGGCGGGCTACGCCGCCCTGATCGCCTCGACCACCCAGCTCAACAGGGTCGGACCGGAGCTGGCGGCGCTACCCGCTGTCCATGCGATGACCGATGTCACCGGCTTCGGCCTGCTCGGTCACGCCGTTGAGATGGCGCGCGGCGCGGGCCTGACCATCGAGATCGATCCGGACGCGGCTATCTTGCTTCCGGGCGTAGAGGACTTGGCGAAAGCCGGCGTGCGGACCGGCGCGAGCGGCCGCAACTGGGCCAGCTATGGCGCCGATGTCTTAGGCGCCGACGGCCTGCCGGACTGGAGGCGCGACCTGCTCTGCGATCCCCAGACCAGTGGCGGCCTGCTGATCGCCGTCGACCCGGGCGGGGTCTCCGAAGTCGTGGATCTCTTCCGCGCTCATGGCTTCGCGCAGGCGGTGGTGGTTGGGCGTCTGAAATCCGGGCCGGCGCGGATCGAACTTCGCCAGGCCGCCGGGCGCCTGTAAGCTCGGCCGCGGGAGCTGTTCATGGCGCCGCCACCGCAAGACCAACCGACCTGGACGCGGCCGACCCGGCGCGCCTCGGCCGTTTTCGCCGCCAAGGTTTGGATCCTGCGCGCCCGCCGCGGCTTGCGCGACCTGGCCGACGGTCCGCTTCGCCTGATGAAGGCCGAGCCGATCGAGGGGGCGCAAACGGTGGCGGAAAGCACGACTGCTCTCTGGTCCGACCTCGATCCTGCCGAGCGCGCCGCCCAGCTCGGCAAGGTCCAGAACCTGCGGCTCGCCTGCCGCGCTCTGGACGGTCTGGTCCTGCCGGCCGGGAGCGAGTTCAGCTTCTGGCGCCAGGTAGGGCCGCCTTCGCGCTTTCGCGGCTATGTATGCGGCCGCATGCTGCAGCAGGGCTGCATGGTTTCGGCCGTCGGCGGCGGACTCTGCCAGCTCTCCAATTCACTCTACGAGGTCGCTTTGCAAGGCGGCTGCGAGATCCTCGAACGACACGCCCACTCCCGCGTCGTGCCCGGCTCAGCCGCGGCGGCCGGCCGCGACGCCACGGTGGCCTGGAACTATGTCGACCTGCGGTTCCGCCCACGCCAGGACCTGCGGCTTACTGCCCGGCTGGACGCCGAGCGGCTGATTGTTGAACTGCACGGCCGCGAACTGGTGATGGACGCGGCGCCCGTCCTCGAGCGGGCGCTTTCACAGGTCGCGGCGCGCAGCTGTGCTTCCTGCGACGAGCTCGACTGCTTCCTGCGCGAGGAGGCTCCGGCGCCGGCAGGTCGCAGCCTGTTCCTGGTCGACGAGGCGTGGCCGGAAGTCCAGGATCATGTCCTCGCCAACCGCGGCGCGGACGACGTGCTTGGTCTGCCGCTCGATGGCGCCCGCTGGCGCCTGCCGCGCTACGCCTGGCGGACCGATGGCTTCGCGAGAACGAATGACGCGGCCGCAGAAACGATCGCGAGGGCCTTGGCGCAGCGCCGGGCCGGCCGGCAAGGGCCCAGGCGCCGAACCGCCGAGCTCAATGGCGCCCGGCGCGTCGCTTCCAGACTCGGCCGTCTGCTGACGCCAGATGTGACCGAGGTGGTCGTCGCCCAATCCTATCTGCCGTTTTTGTGGCGGGAGGGCGCGCTGGGCGGTCGGCGGTTCTCGGTGCTGATGAGCCGCCTGCCCATGGTCGAGCTGCAAGCGCGGCTCGACGCCCACGCCGCCGCTCACCCAGAACGGGCCACCCTCGCCGATTTCCGCGCGCCAGCCTGGCTGATCGAGGCTGAAGCCGAGGCCCTTGCGACGGCTGACCAGATCGTGACTCCGCACGCCGACATTGCCGCCATGTTTGGCGCCCGCGCCGAGCGACTCTCCTGGCGCAGGCCGCAAATCGACCGAGCCAGTGTCCACCATCCGCGCCGCATCGTGTTTCCGGGTCCCACCATCGCGCGCAAGGGCGCCCACGTCGTGCGCGCCGCGGCCCTCGCCCTCGACCTGGAAGTCATGCCGCTCGGCGCCGAGCTCGAGGGACCGGCGTTCTGGCGCGGTGTCCGCCTTGCGCCGCCGGGCGACTGGGTCGGCGCCGCCGCCATGGTCCAGCCGGCCATCATCGAGGACCAGCCACGCCGCCTCCTTGCGGCGCTGGAAGCCGGCATGCCAGTCATCGCGACGCGGGCCTGCGGGCTGGCCCCGCAGAACGGCCTGGTCCTCGTGCCGCCAGACAATCCCGACGCCCTGGTGTCGGCGCTGACAGAGGTGATGGCCGGGGAGGGCGCCGCCGAGCCGGCGATGGCGGAGGCGAGTGCGTCTCGCTCGTGAATGCCGCTGCCTCAGTTGGGGGCTCAGAGGTCGACGGGCCGCCCGGACTGTTCCTCTTCCAACGTCACGGCGATATCCGCGTTCGCCGACAGGCGAACCTTGTCCCTTTCCACGCCGGCCACGAAGCCCAGTTCGATGTAATGACTATGGTCGGCGTGTGCGCCGTGGCTGTCGCGCTTCTCGAGCCGGATGCGGCCTCCGTCGACCTCATCGACGACGCCGACGTGGACGCCGTCCGCGCCGATCACTTCCATGCCTTGTTTGATGTCGGCGCTCATTGTCGGCTCCTTCGGTGAAGACAGATGGAAGACAGGATGACATCCGACGCAGCAGCTTAGGCGTCGCGCCCGACGTCATCGCGGAGCTGCGCCAGAATGCGCCGCACCCCGTGAAGTTGATCGAGCAGATGCAGAATGACATCGATCCCCTCGTCGTTCACCCCCAGATCCCCTTTCAGGTCCAGGATCAGCCGCGCCCGCGCCACCTCCCGGTCGGAGAAGTTGGCGGTCTCGTCGGGGATCAGCCAGCGCTGCTCCAGCCAGACTTCCAGCGTTTCGGTGACGACGCCGGACCTTGCCAGGAATTCTTGCCGGGTCATGACGCAACCCCTTCGCGCGGGTTGAAGTCCTTGCCCCGGGTCCAACCGGCGACGAAAGCTTCGAGCTCAGGGTCCGGCGGCTTGGGCAGCACCACGCTCAGCCTCACGAACTGATCGCCGTGACCGCCCCCGCGCAGGGGCGCGCCCTTGCCTTTCAGCCGCAGGGTGGTTCCGGTGTTGGAGCCCTTGGGCACCATCATCGTCACCTCACCGGTCGGCGTTGGGACGCGGATCCGCCCGCCCAGCACGGCTTCGGAGAGCGAGATCGGCACGTCGATGGTGAGATCGTCGCCATCCCGCGCAAAGCGAGGGTCGGCAAGCACCTCGACCTCGATCAGGGCGTCGCCGGCCCCGCCGCTGCCGGCCCCTGGCGCGCCCTTGCCTCTCAGGCGCAGGACCTGTCCGTCGACGAGGCCGGGAGGGATCTTCACGTCGAGAATGTCGCCGTCCGGCAGCGTAAGGCGCTTGTCGGCGCCGGCGATCGACTCGGCGAACTCGATCGCCAGGCGATAGTGGAGGTCCTGGCCGCGCCGATTGGCGCGCGCCGAACGGGTGCGGCGGAGAAAATCCGCGAAGACGTCGTCAGTGTCGGCGAAATCGGCAAAGCCGGAGGCCTCGGCGTAGGGGTCGCGTCCGTCCGCTGCGGCGTAGTCGCGATAATAGTGCTGTTGCGGCCGCTCCGCGCCGGTCGCGTCGATCTCTCCGGCGTCGAAGCGCCGCCGCTTTTCCGGATCGCCAAGCAGGTCGTAGGCGCCGGCGAGCTCCTTGAACCTTGCTTCCGCGGACTTGTCGCCTGGGTTCAGATCGGGGTGGAGCTTCTTGGCCAGCTTGCGGAAGGCCGTGCGGATGTCATCGGCGGACGCGGTCGGGGCGACGCCGAGGACCTCGTAGGGATTGCTCACGACCGACCTCGCCAGGATTTGCGGACGCGATCTGAGGCCGGCGCGCGACCGCGTGCAAGAGGGCTCGGCGGCGCGCGAAGCGTGGATACCCTTGGGTCGCTTCGATAAGCTGCGCCGCGGGACCGGTGAGGAGGGCTCCGAGATGACGACCCTGACGCCGGCGCTGATCGCCGCAGCCCTGGGCGCTCACGCAGGCGGGCTGACACTGGCCGCCGCCGTAGACCTCGGTCCGCGGCTAGCGGTGATTGCAACCCAGAAGGGTGGGGAGAGCCACGCCGATAGCGGGCGGATCGTCGTCCGCTACGTCGAGAAGACCGCCGCAGGGTTCCGTCGCTCGGCCGCGCCGGAGGTGAGCGAGAGCCGCGCCAGCTGGGGCGCGGCGCCTGAATGGAAGCTGCGCCGCGATCTCGCTGACGCACCGATGTTGGTCATCAAGGGCGGCGGCGCCTGGCAGGGCCAGACTTGCGCGTGGACGGCGCTCGTCGAGCTCGACATCGACGCTCCACGTGAGGTTGTGGTCGCGCTCACCGAGCATTCGGGCGACACCGGCGATGGCGACTACCAAGCCGAGATCGCGCGTGACGGGATGGGGCTGAAGCTCGTCTACAGCGGCGCGATCAACCGCACCTTCCGCCTGCGCCGGGTCGGCGGCCGACTCGTCTCCGACCCGTCCCTGCCGATGGACTGCTGAACGCGGCTGGATATCCCTGCCGCCCACCCTACATGCCCGACAGGGCCAGGAACTCAGCCACGGAGCGCGCGCGTGATCGATGTCCACTATTGGCCAACGCCGAACGGCAAAAAGGTGACCATCCTGCTCGAGGAGCTGGAAACGCCTTACAACGTCGTGCCGGTCAACATCGGCAAGGGCGACCAATTCGAAGACAGCTTCCTCAAGATCAGTCCCAACAACCGCATGCCGGCCATCGTCGACCACGCCCCCAAGGATGGCGGCGCGCCGGTCAGCGTCTTCGAGAGCGGCGCCATCCTCCTCTACCTCGCGGAGAAGGAGGGCCGCTTCTGGCCGCAGGAAGATGTCCGCGCCAAATACGATGTGGCGCAGTGGGTTATCTGGCAGATGGCCAACCAGGGCCCAAAGTTCGGCGAGCGCGGCCACTTCTCGCGCGTGCCCGAGAGCGAGGGCGACCAGACCTACGCCAAGCGCCGGTTCAACGATGAGGTGCATCGCCTCTACGGGGTGATGAACAATCGCCTCTGCGATCGCCCCTATCTAGCCGGCGAGGCCTACTCCATCGCCGACATTGCCGCCTTTCCGTGGACGGTCAGCTGGCAGCTGCAGGGCATCGACCTCGACGAGTTCAAATACTTCAAGCGCTGGTTCGAGGAGCTCTCGTCTCGGCCGGCCGTGCAGAAGGGTCTGGCGGTGACCGCTGGCCCGCAAATCGATCCCGCGACGCTCAGCCCCGAAGAGCAGGCGCGCATCCGCAAACTGCTTTACAACCAGCGGGCGCGGCCGGTTCCTGTCGCCTGAGGCCCCGTTGCGGCGACTCGGGGCGCGGCTATAGTCGCGCCTTGAGAAGTTAAGCGCGTTCGGATCGCAAAACCGGGTTCCACGTTTGCGGAACGCGCTCCGGGAGGGGCCGCCGAACATGATCTTCGAGGCGTTCGCCGCCGGCGGTTGCCGTTCCTATCTGGTGGGCTGCGAGGCGAGTTGCGCGGCGGCGCTGATCGACCCTGAGCTCAGCCTGATCGACCGCTACATTGGCGAAGTCGGGCGACGTGGCCTGCGCGTGCGCTACGTGATCGACACCCACACTCACGCCGACCATTTCTCGGCCGGTCGGGAGCTGGCCCGGCAGCTGGGCGCGGCCCTGGTGATGAATCGCCTCAGTCCGGCGCCGTTCGCCGACATTCGCCTCGACGACGGCTGCATGCTGATCGTCGGCGACCTGCGTCTCAAGGCCTTGCACACGCCCGGCCACACGCGCGATTCGATGTGCCTGGTCATGGACGACCGGGTGTTCACCGGTGACACCCTGTTGATCGGCGCAACGGGGCGTACGGACCTTCCCACCGGCGATCCGCATGCGCTTTACGAGAGCCTGTTCGACAAGCTTCTGAAGCTGCCGGCCGAGACGCTGGTGTTTCCGGCGCATGAGTACAAGGGACGCGACCACACCACCATCGGAGCCGAGATCGCCGACAACCCTCGCCTCCAAAAGTCAGATCGTCCAGCCTTCGTCGAGATGATGGAACACCTCGATTTGGCCGCGCCATCCCACCTCACCGAGGCCCTGAGGGTCAACATGAGCGGCGGCAAGTCGGTGGCGCAGCTCCTCGCCGAGGCGGCCGCCAAGGCGCCGTTCATGTCGATGGTCGAGCTCGCCAGTCGGCTGGGCGACAATAGCCGTGACCTGGTCGTCCTCGACGTGCGTGAGCGCGACGCCTTCCAGGGCGGCCACATCCCGGGCGCCGTGCACTTGCCGCGCGGCCAGCTCGAGCTGCGCGTCAACAACGAGTTGCCCGATCCGACGACGCCCATTCTCACCTATTGCGAGTTCGGCAAGATCTCGACGCTGGCGGCGGCGACGCTGCGCGAGATGGGTTTCGATCGGGCCGTCGCGCTCGATGGCGGCATGAAGGCGTGGCGCGAGGCCGGTCTGCCGGTGGAAGACTAGGGGCCTGCCCGCCGATCCGCCGCCTCGCAGCGTCGCGATCCCCCCGCGACTGCCGATCCCGGACCCTGCGCCTCGGCGCACGTCCAGTCGCCTATCTGGCCCTCGTACTGACCGATCTTGAAGAGGCAATTCATGAACGGCTGGTTGAACTGGTCTTTGGTGTTGCTGGGCTGGCAGGGACCCGTGAGGCCGGCCCCTGGCGGCGGCGCGGCCAGCCGCCAGTTGGGAATGTAGGTGTAGCGGAACGTGCCTGGCAGGCCGCTCGACTTCCAGTCGGTATAGAGCCGGAAGACGGAGTCGATCTTGGTTTGCTGGACCATGATGTCCTCGACGGTGCGCGGCACGAGGCCCTTGCCCTTCTGGCCGGGGACCATGTTTCCCAGAAGGGTGTTGGCGATCGGCGGACAGGCTGTCGTCGAATTGGCCAGCGTGGCGCGATCGCAGCCGGCGGCCTCCTCGGCGGCCTGGGCGAGGTCAGGCGAACCGCCTGGGTCGTTGGCCGACTGATTGCCGTTGACGACGACGACGAGATTGAGCGCGACGTTGCGCCCCGATTGTTTGAGCTTGAGCAGCACGTCGTCGAAGTAGGCGAGAAAGCGCACGCCGCCGTCGAAGTAGGGATAGCCGTCGATGTAGCGCGGCGGGAACCCGAGCGGGATGGCGGAGGAGGCGAGGATGGCCCCGGAATAGCAATCGAGCGCGTGCGGATCGTCTGAGCGCGCCATGGCCTTGAGGTCGAAACTATAGAGATTGCCGTTGCGAACATTCACCGCCCCGACTTCGACCTGATCGGGCGCGGTGTCTGAACGGAGCACCGGCAGGTAGGTATTGACCCGCTGGCGAACGATCGCCTGCAGACCAATGGGGTCCATGGCCCCGTTGGAGAACACGATCGACAACAGCGGGTTCTTGGCGATGAACAGCTGGGAGTCGCTGACCTGGTAGAGGTTGGCGAGCTGCTGCAGGCCGTAGTTCGGACCGCCGGCGGGATCGCGCCCATAGATGATCGCCAGCCAGGCCTCGGTCGACATGATGGCGCCAGTGCTGATTCCGGAAACGAAGTCGAAGTCACCGAGCGGAATCTCGCCGGGCGGCGAGGGCTTCTGGCCGTAGAGCCCGTTGAGGAAGCCGGCCCCGTAGGCGCCCCACTCGGCTCCGCCGGATAGCACCAGGACATTGATCGCCAGGGGCTTCTCGCCGGCCGGCGGGGCGGCGGCGAGCTTGCGTGTCAGCATCTTCTGAAGGGACGTTGCCGGCGCCGCCGCCTGGGCGGCCAGCTCCGCCGGGCCGGGCTGGGTCTCGAAGGCCGACGGCGTGTAGGGGGTCATGTAGCCGATGCAGCCCTGCACGCCGGGCGGGGCGGTGAGGGGGCTCGCGCACCCCGCCAGCAGGATCGCCGTCCCGATAGGGACCAGGCCGCCAGTCCGGCGGCCCTGTTCGCGTTCAGCCGTCGCCCGCATTGGACGCCCCTTTCTTGGCCAGATAGGCCGCCTGGCCGATGCCGAAGCTGGCCAGCAGCGTGGTGTCGACATCGGGCAGCGTGACGTTTGGCGAGATCTCCAGCGCGCCCAAGTACTGGAAGGTCTGGGCCAGGAAGATCGCCACCGCGACGGCGCTGATCAGGATCATCTGGAAGTCGCCCAGATCGGGCACGTTATGGTCGTTGCTCACCAGATCGCGGACGAGACTCGGCGGGGTGATGGACGGCGTCTTCACCTCGAGACCCCTGGCGGTCGCGGCGGCGACCTTGCCAGCGGTGATCGCTTTGGCGCCGCCGAAACTGAGCGCGCTGAAGCCAGAGAGGGCGGCGACGTTGGCGGTCAGGCCGACGCCGCCGATGAAATCGCCGCCCAGATTGACCACGCGCAGCGCGACGGTCGCGCCGTAGGCCACGGCGACCGCGCTGAACCAGAGCGCCAGTTGGCACTGCGAGTTGCTGTAGCGGTTGTCGACCCCGATCAGGAACCGCTGCGGCCGCCAGCCGCTGGCGAGACTGGCGGCCAGCAGCAACGCCCCAAGCACGCCGGCCAGCGCTAACACGCGCGGCCAAACCGCCACGGGGCGCATCACGCGGACGACGCCGACCAGCCGGGTCGGGTTGCCGGCCGCGTCAACGGAGGCATCGAGGAGATCGCCCGAGCGGGCGCGGGCCAGGAGCGGGATCGCGCTGGGATCGGCCAGCGCCAAGAAGCGTGGATTGGTATCCGTGGTCAGACGGCCGCTGACACTATGGTGCGCGAGATCGATCTGATCGAGGGTGAGCCGGACAGGCTCAGGCGCAGGGGTGCTGGCCGGTGCGGGCGTGGCGACGGCGGCATTGGCGACCGTGTTGCCGGTCTCCTGCGCGAGCGCGGCGCCGCCGAGCGCCATGGCCAGACCGGTCGCGGCGATCAGCCTGAAGACGTAGTCGCGTCCGGTCATCCAACCACCCCCGCGATATCCTCTGGAGTCAGTCGATGCCTTGCCTGGAATCGGCCGCGACCAGTCCCGGATTGCAGGCTGTCCCTATCGCAACGTCGGAGCAAGCACTGCGGCCTCAAGCATCGGCCCCATCGGCAAAACATCGGTTCTGGCCGCCCGCAGGCCGGGTGTAGATTGCCTGCAAGAATTCGGACCGGCGGCGTCAGAGCGCCGAACAGGCCGTCCAAACTCAAACGGGTGGGGGTGTTTTGAAGGGCGCCGTGGGCGCGTCCGGGTAAGGGAGCGTGACATGGCTGATCGCAAGACATTCGAGGGCAGCGCCGACCGGCTGAACGATGGTGACCTGGTCAAGCGGCGCGGGCTGATGATCAACCTGGCCACGCAGCCGGACCGAACCAAGACCATGAAGGTGTTGTTCTCGCTGGAGACGCCGGCCGATCAGACCGCTCAGCTCGAGGCGGCGGTGGCGCAGGGCAAGGTCTTGCCGCGCGAGACAGTGGCCGGGTTTGGGGCCGATCCCGCCGCCGCCGAGCGGCTTGCGACCTGGTTGAAGAGCGAAGGATTCGAAGTCGAGAAGGTGTCGGCCGACCACACCGGCGTCTACGCCCTGGCTCCGATCAGCACGATCGAGCAATGCCTCCAGGTGCACATGGTGCCGGTGGTCAAGGACGGGGTGACCTACGTCTCGGCCGACGGCCCTCCCAGTCTGCCTGCCGACATCGGCGCTTCGGTGCGCGCAATCTCGGGCCTCCAGCCCTACCGGCGGATCAACAAGCACTTCCGCCAGCTTCTGGCGCCGGAGTTTCTCAGTCCCACGCCAGCGATCAACTTCGCACCGCCCTATCTGCCAAAGGAGATCCTGACCGCCTACGGCGCAGCCGGGCTCAATCTCACCGGCCAGGGCCAGACGATCGCCATCCTGATCGACACCTTCCCAGCCGCCTCCGATCTCCAGGCCTTCTGGCAGGCCGCCGGCGTCAACGTCACCATGGCTCAGATCGCCGAGATCAATGTCTCCGGCGGGACCGTCCCGCCACCCTCGGGCGAAGAGACGCTGGACGCTTCCTGGTCGAGCGGCATTGCGCCGGGGGCCAATATCCGCATCTACGCCGCCGGCGAGCTCACCTTCCAGGCGCTGGACGCGGCCCTGGACGCGATCGTCGCCGACCTGCCCAACTATCCGAGCCTCTGCCAGCTCTCGATCAGCCTGGGTCTCGGCGAGACCTACATGGTCAGCGACGAGGTCCAGACTCAGCACGCAAAGTTCCTGAAGCTGGCGGCGGCGGGGGTGAATGTTTTCGTCTCCACAGGCGACGCGGGCTCCAATCCCGACCAGACCGGCCACAGCTCCAATGGGCCGCTGCAAGCCGAGTACGAGTCCACCGACACGGCGGTGATCGCCGTCGGCGGCACCAGCCTCAACCTGAACGCCGATGGCTCGATCGGCTCGGAGACCGCCTGGGCCAGCGGCGGGGGCGGCCGCAGCGTGCTATTCCCGCGCCAGGCTTGGCAGACCGGGAACGGCGTGCCGACTGGGACCGATCGGCTGGTTCCGGACGTGGCTTCAGTGGCCGATCCGAACACCGGCGCCTTTCTGGTGCTGAACGGCAGCAACATCGCCATCGGCGGCACCAGCTGGAGCGCCCCGACCTGGGCAGGGATCTGCGCCCTGATCAATCAGGCCCGCGTCGCCGCCGGCCAATCGGGGCTGCCTTACCTCAATGCGCTGCTCTATCCGCTGAACGGCGCCGCCAGCTTCCACGACATCACCCAGGGCAGCAATGGGGCGTACAACGCCGGACCGGGCTACGACATGTGCACCGGGCTCGGCACGCCGAACGTCGCGGCGCTGGTCCAGGCGCTGACCCAGGCTGTCGCTGCGGCGCCACCGGCTCCGGTCTCTGTGTCCTGACCGAGGTAGCGCCCGACAGGGTTCCCATTCGGGGTGAGTTGGCCTAACTGCCGGGCCGCCAGCCGACAAAGGGAGTCCAGGAGTGAAGACCCGCGCCGCCGTCGCCTTCGAGGCCAAGAAGCCGCTCGAGATCGTCGAGGTGGACCTGGAAGGCCCGAAGGCGGCCGAGGTGCTGGTGGAGATCAAGGCGACCGGCATCTGCCACACCGACGCCTACACGCTCGACGGTTTCGACAGCGAGGGTATCTTTCCCTCGATCCTCGGCCACGAAGGGGCCGGCGTGGTGCTGGAGGTTGGCGCCGGCGTCACCTCGGTGAAGCCGGGCGACCACGTCATTCCGCTCTACACGCCCGAATGCCGGCAGTGCAAAAGCTGCCTTTCGCGCAAGACCAATCTGTGTACGGCGATCCGCGGCACCCAGGGCAAGGGCCTGATGCCGGACGGCGCCAGCCGGTTCTCCTACAAGGGTCAGACCGTGTTCCACTACATGGGCTGCTCGACCTTCTCGAACCACACGGTGCTGCCCGAGATCGCGGTGGCCAAGATCCGCGAGGACGCACCGTTCAAGACCAGCTGCTACATCGGCTGCGGGGTCACGACGGGGGTCGGGGCAGTGGTCAACACGGCCAAGGTGACGCCGGGCTCCAACGTCATCGTCTTCGGCTTGGGCGGCATCGGTCTGAACGTCATCCAGGGCGCCAAGCTGGTCGGCGCAAACAAGATCATTGGCGTTGACGTCAATCCGTCCAAGGAGGAATGGGGCCGCCGCTTCGGAATGACCCACTTCGTCAATCCCAAGGAGGTGACCGGTGACCTCGTGCAGCATCTGATGCCGCTCACCGATGGCGGGGCGGACTACACTTTCGATTGCACCGGCAATGTCGGGGTGATGCGCACGGCGCTGGAGGCCTGCCATCGTGGCTGGGGCGAGAGCATCATCATCGGCGTTGCCGAGTCCGGCAAGGAGATTGCCACCCGGCCGTTCCAGCTGGTCACCGGACGAGTGTGGAAGGGCACGGCTTTCGGCGGCGCGCGCGGCCGCACCGACGTGCCGACCATCGTCGACTGGTACATGGACGGCAAGATCGAGATCGACCCGATGATCACGCATGTCCTCGCCCTCGAGGACATCAATCGCGGCTTCGATCTGATGCACGCCGGCGAGAGCATCCGCTCGGTGGTGGTATACTGAGCATGACGCTCGAGGCGGTTTCGACCGTCCGCTCGCACGGCGGGGTGCAGGGCGTCTACCGGCACGCCTCATCGGCCACCGGCACGGACATGGTCTTCTCTGTCTATGTTCCCGATCACGCGGCGGGCGCACAGTTGCCGGTGGTCTGGTGGCTGTCGGGCCTCACCTGCACGCAGGCCAATGTCACCGAGAAGGGCGAATTCAGGCGCGCCTGCTCCGAGCTCGGCCTTATCTTCGTGGCCCCGGACACCAGCCCACGCGGGGAGGGTGTTCCGGACGATGCCGAGGGCGCCTACGACTTCGGCCTGGGGGCCGGGTTTTACGTCGACGCCACCCAGCCGCCCTTCGCGAACAACTACCGGATGTGGAGCTACGTCACCGCTGAGTTGCCGGTGCTCGTCGCCGCCCAGTTTCCGGTCGACATCGATAGGCAGTCGATCATGGGACATTCCATGGGTGGCCATGGCGCGCTTACGGTGGGTCTCAGTTTTCCGGACCGCTTCAAGGCGGTCTCTGCGTTCGCCCCGATCGTCGCGCCGAGCCAGGTTCCTTGGGGCGAGAAGGCGCTCGCAGGCTACCTGGGACCGGATCGAGGCGCCTGGCGCCGACATGACGCCGTGGCGCTGATCGAGGACGGGGCCCGAGTCCCAGCCCTGCTGGTTGATCAGGGCGGCGCCGACGCTTTCCTAGCGACCCAGTTGAAGCCCGAACTGCTGGAGGTGGCCTGCGCCAAAGCGGGGATCGCGCTCACGCTGCGCCTCCAGCCGGGCTACGACCACAGCTACTACTTCATTTCGACCTTCATGGCCGACCACCTGCGCTGGCACGCCGAGCGCCTCGGTTGACGCCGCCGTTCGCCGGGCGATGACTATGGACATGGCGACCGCATGGTTCTGACGGCGACCCAGACCGAGGAAATCGCGCGGCTGGCGGGCGAGTTCGCCGGCGCGCGCGGCGCCCTGTTGCCCCTGTTGCACGCCCTCCAGGCAACGCTTGGCTGTGTCCCCGACACCGCCGTGCCGATCGTCGCCCGGGCGCTGAACCTGAGCCGCGCCGAAGTGCATGGGGTGGTCACCTTCTACCATGACTTCCGCCGCACGCCGGCCGGCGCCCATGTGGTCAGGCTCTGCCGAGCCGAGGCCTGTCAGGCCCGCGGCGGCGCGGCGATCGAGGCGGCGGCGGCTGAGCGTCTTGGCGTGGCCATGGGCGCGACGCGAGCCGACGGCCAGGTGACCCTCGAACCGGTCTATTGCCTTGGTCTCTGCGCGACGGGTCCCAACGCGCTCGTCGACGGCCGGCCCGTCTCGCGCCTGACGCGGGCGCGGCTCGACGCGATCGCCGCGGAGATCGAGGCGTGAGCCGAGTCTTCGTCAGCCGCGACATGGCCTCCGTCGCGCTCGGCTCCAATGAGGTGGCCGCGGCGCTCGCCCAAGCCGGCGCCGAGGTGATCCGGACCGGCAGCCGCGGCCTCTTCCGCATCGAACCGCTGGTTGAGGTCGAAACCCAGCAAGGTCGCGTTGGCTACGGCCCGGTCGCGCCGGACGAAGTCGAGCAGGTGTTGGACGGGACTCATCCGAATCAGCTCGGCGACGTCGGAGCCTTGCCATTCTTCGCGCGCCAGCAGCGCTTCACTTTCGGCCGTGTCGGGATGATCGATCCGCTCAGTCTCGACGACTACCGCGCCAGCGGTGGCTGGGCGGGGCTCGAGGCGGCGCGCCTGATGACTCCCGAGGCCGTGGTCGAGCAGGTCACGGCGTCGGGCCTGCGCGGCCGCGGCGGCGCCGGCTTCCCAACCGGGATCAAGTGGCGAACGGCTCTGGACGCGACCGCCGGCGAGAAGTTCGTGGTCTGCAACGCCGACGAGGGCGACAGCGGAACCTTCGCCGACCGCATGCTGATGGAGGGCGATCCATTCAGCCTGATCGAGGGCATGGCGATCGCCGGCCACGCCATCGGCGCGGGGTGCGGCTACATCTACATCCGCTCGGAATATCCCTTCGCGATTCAGACCATGCGCGAGGCGGTCCAGCGTTCGGCGGCCATCGTCGCGCCGTTCCGACTGGAAGTGCGGGTCGGGGCCGGAGCCTATGTCTGTGGCGAGGAGACGGCGCTCCTCGACTCCCTCGAGGGCAAACGCGGGCAGGTGCGGGCCAAGCCGCCGCTGCCGGCCATCGCCGGCCTGTTCGGCAAGCCGACGGTGATCAACAACGTCCTCACCTTGGCGGCCGCGCCGTTCATCCTCGCCCACGGCCCGAAACGCTACGCGGAGGTCGGCTTCGGTCGCTCACGCGGGACCATGCCGGTGCAGCTGGCCGGCAACGTCAAGAATGGCGGCCTCTTCGAGGTCGGCTTCGGTATCACGCTCGGCGAACTGGTGGATGACATCGGCGGCGGGGCGGAGAGCGGCCGGCCAGTGCGGGCCGTGCAGCTCGGCGGACCGCTCGGAGCCTATTTTCCGCCGTCGATGTTCCACCTGCCGCTCGACTACGAGACCTTCGCGGCGGCCAATGGCCTCGTCGGCCACGCCGGGATCGTGGTCTTCGACGATACGGTAGACATGTTGGCCATGGCCCGCTTCGCGATGGAGTTCTGCGCCGTCGAGAGCTGCGGCAAGTGCACGCCGTGCCGCATCGGTTCGGTGCGCGGCGTGGAGATCCTTGACCGCATTCGCGCCGGCGGCCGGGCGGGGGACGCCGTCGAGGCCTTGCCGCAGATGCGCAACGCCCGGGCGGCGCAGCGGGGCGTCGCGGACGAGACGGCGTTGCTGCGCGACCTCTGCGAGACGCTGAAGTACGGCTCGCTGTGCGCGCTCGGGGGCTTCACGCCTTATCCGGTGCTGAGCGCCCTGGAGCACTTTCCGGAGGATTTCGGACTGGAGACGGCGCATGTCGCGGCCTGACCTCACCGCCGAGACGGTGGCGGCGCGCCGTGTGGGCTTCGCAGACTTGTCGGACGCCGACGGCGAACGGATCGTGCCGGTAGAGACTCCGGTCGCGTTCGAGTTCGACGGGGTCGGCTATGCGGTGATGATGGCGACGCCGGCTGACCTCGAAGACTTTGGCGTCGGATTCGCTCTGTCCGAGCGACTGGTCGAGCGCATCGAAGACGTTGCTGACGTCTCGCCGGCCGAGCTGCCGCGCGGCTGGGTCCTGCGCGTCACCCTCCGTGGCGCACTGCGCGAGCGCCTTTTCGAGCGCGTGCGCCTGCGTCTCACCGAGGGCAGCTGCGGGCTCTGCGGCCTCGAGACCATCGAGCAGGTGCTTCGGCCCTTGCCGACAGTTGGGCCGGCTGCGCCGACGACCCGGGCGGCCATCGCCAAGGCGCTGGGCGCCCTGCAGGATCGCCAGCCGCTCGGTAACGCCACCGGCGCCGCCCATGCAGCGGCCTTTTGTTCACCAGACGGCGAGATCGCCGTCGTCCGCGAGGACGTCGGGCGGCACAACGCCATGGACAAGCTGATCGGCGCGGCGGCGCGGGCTGGCGTCGACTTGAAGGCCGGTTTCATCCTGCTCACCGCCCGGTGCAGCTACGAGCTGGTGGAGAAAGCCGTGGTCGCCGGCTGCCCGATGCTGGTGACGATCTCAGCCCCCACTAGCCTGGCGGTTGAGCGGGCGGTCGAGGCCGGCCTCACGCTGGCTGCATTGGCGCGCAAAGATAGTATGCTGGTGGTCAATGATCCCTCGCATGCGATCTGCTGAATTCGCGGGAGGCGAGCATGGCGTTTGACCGCGAGCTCGACCTGGGCACGAAACCGACGCTGGCCGCGACGATGGTCAGCCTGACCATCGACGGCGAGGCGGTCGAGGTTCCCGCCGGCACGTCGCTGATGCGCGCCGCTGCGCTGCTGGGGACCAGCGTCCCGAAGCTCTGCGCCACCGACAGTCTCGACGCCTTCGGCTCCTGCCGCCTGTGTCTGGTGGAGATCGAGGGTCGTGGCGGCTACCCCGCCTCCTGCACCACGCCGGTCGCCGCCGGCATGGTGGTGCGCACCCAGACCGAGAAGCTGAAGAGCCTTCGCCGCGGAGTGATGGAGCTTTACATTTCCGACCACCCGCTCGACTGCCTGACCTGCCCGGCCAATGGCGACTGCGAACTGCAGGACATGGCCGGCGCCGTCGGCCTGCGCGAGGTGCGCTACGGCTACGAGGGGGCCAACCACCTCGTCGCCCAAAAGGACGTCTCCAACCCCTATTTCGATTTCGACCCCACCAAGTGCATCGTCTGCTCGCGCTGCGTGCGCGCCTGCGACGAGACTCAGGGGACGCTGGCGCTGACGGTGGACGGCCGCGGCTTCGCCTCGCGCATCGCAGCCTCCCAGGACGAGGGTTTCTTCAACAGCGAGTGCGTCTCGTGCGGCGCCTGCGTACAGGCCTGCCCGACCTCGGCCCTGCAGGAGAAGAAGGTCGTCGAGATTGGCACGCCCGAACGGGCAATCGTGACCACCTGCGCCTACTGCGGGGTCGGCTGTACGTTCCGCGCCGAGCTGCGCGGCGAAGAGCTGGTCCGCATGGTTCCCTGGAAGGAGGGCAAGGCCAACCGCGGTCATAGCTGCGTCAAAGGCCGCTTCGCCTGGGGCTACGCCCAGCACCAGGAGCGGGTCGTCGAACCGATGCTTCGGGCCAGCGTCGACGAACCCTGGCGCGTGGTCTCCTGGGATGAGGCCATCTCCCACACCGCTGCGGAGTTCCGCCGCATCCAGGGCAAGTACGGTGTACGCTCGGTGGGTGGGATCACCTCCAGCCGCTGCACCAACGAGGAGACATTCCTCGTCCAGAAGTTGGTCCGCCAGGGCTTCGGCAACAACAATGTCGACACCTGCGCGCGGGTCTGCCACTCGCCCACCGGCTACGGCCTCAAGACCACCTTCGGCACCTCGGCGGGTACGCAAGACTTCGACAGCGTGGAGGCCGCCGATGTCATGGTGGTGATCGGGGCCAATCCGACCGATGGCCACCCGGTATTCGCCAGCCGCATGAAGCGGCGGCTGCGGGCCGGCGCCAGGCTGATCGTGATAGACCCGCGTCGCATCGACTTGGTGCGCACCCCGCACATCCAGGCCGAGCACCACCTGGCTCTGAGGCCCGGAACCAACGTCGCCGTCCTGACGGCCATGGCGCACGTGATCGTCACCGAGGGTCTCGTCGATCATGCCTTCGTGCGTGAACGCTGCGAGGCCGACACCTTCGAAGATTGGGCTCGTTTCGTCGCTGAGCCGGCTCGGTCCCCCGAGGCGACCGAGCCGCTGACCCAGGTCCCGGCCGAGACGGTCCGAGCCGCCGCCAGGCTCTACGCCACGGGCGGCAACGCCGCCTTCTACTATGGCCTCGGCGTCACCGAGCACAGCCAGGGCTCGTCCACGGTCATGGCCATCGCCAATCTCGCCATGGCGACTGGTAACATCGGCCGCGAAGGCGTCGGCGTGAACCCGCTGCGCGGACAGAACAACGTCCAGGGCTCCTGCGATATGGGCAGCTTTCCGCACGAGCTCTCTGGCTATCGCCATATATCCGAGACCGCGACCCGCGAGCTGTTCGAGGCGGCCTGGGGCGTGACCCTCGATCCCGAACCCGGCCTGCGCATCCCCAACATGCTCGACGCCGCCACCGACGGGGTCTTCAAGGCCCTATTCATCCAGGGCGAGGACATCCTGCAGTCCGACCCCAACACTCATCACGTGGCCGCGGGACTGGCGGCCATGGAATGCGTGGTGGTGCAGGACCTGTTTCTCAACGAGACGGCCAACTACGCCCACGTCTTTCTGCCGGGCTCCACGTTCCTGGAGAAGGACGGCACGTTCACCAACGCCGAGCGGCGCATCCAGCGGGTGCGGAAGGTGATGGAGCCCAAGAATGGCTATGGCGACTGGGAGATCGTCCAGCTGGTGGCCAACGCCCTTGGGCTCGGTTGGAGCTACCACCATCCATCCGAGATCATGGACGAGATCGCGCGCCTGACGCCGACCTTCGCCAAGGTGAGCTTCGAGGCGCTGGACCGCCTGGGTTCGATGCAATGGCCGGCGACGGACAAGGCGCCCGAGGGCACGCCAGTCATGCACATCGACGGCTTTGTGCGCGGCAAGGGGCATTTCGTCGTCACCGACTATGTGCCCACCGACGAGAAGACCGGGCCGCGCTATCCGCTGCTGCTCACCACCGGGCGGATTCTCAGTCAGTACAATGTCGGAGCCCAGACCCGGCGCACCGCCAATGAGATATGGCACGAGGAAGACCGGCTGGAGATCCATCCGCAGGACGCCGAGGATCGCGGCGTCGCCGACGGCGACTGGGTGTCGCTGAGGAGCCGGGCCGGCGAGACGACACTGCGCGCCCTTGTGACCGATCGGGTGGCGCCGGGCGTCGTCTATACGACCTTCCACCACCCGGACACCCAGGCCAACGTCATCACCACCGACTATTCGGACTGGGCCACCAACTGTCCAGAATACAAGGTGACGGCTGTGCAGGTCGCGCCGTCCAACGGTCCGAGCGACTGGCAGAAGCGCTACGCCGAACAGGCGCGCCGGTCGCGCCGCATCGCCGCGGCGGCGGAGTAGTCCGCCGATGATGAGCAATCTCGAGAAGCTCGCCTACATGGCCGACCAGATCGCCCGCAATTTCGCCACTCTCGGTGAGGCGGCGGGCGCAAAAGCGACGGCCGATCACATCGCCAAGTACTGGGACCCGCGGATGAAACAGCAGGGCCTGGCGATGCTGGACGGGGAGGGGCCGCCACTGACCCCCGCTGCGGCCGCCGCATTGCGGCAGCTGCGCGACGCCAAGGCCGCGTGAAAGCTCGGCTCGGGGCGGCGATCCTTACCGGCGGCGCCTCGTCGCGGATGGGCGAGGACAAGGCCGTCCAACTTTGGGGCGGCGAGCGAGCCGTGGATCTCGTCGCCGCCCTCGCCCGTGCGGCAGGCGCCCTGGAAATCGTGACGGTCGGCGGCGGCGACTACGGCTGGCCGCGGGTCGGCGATGCGACGCCGCTGGCCGGACCGGTGGGCGGGATCCTGTCGGGAACAGCGGCGCTGGCCGAGCGCGGCTGCCACGCGGCTCTGATCCTGGCCGTCGATTCTCCGACCATCCGCCTCAGCGACTTGGCTCCATTGCTGGACGCGCCGCCGCCTGGGGCGGCTTTCGATGGTCTGCACTTGCCGGTGCTCATCGCGTTCGCCGGGCTTCCCGCCGACGCCGAAGCGGGCTGGCCGGTGCGCCGCCTAATCGAGAGCGCCGGACTGGCGCGGCCAGCCTGCCCGCCCGAAGCTGTTGCCCGCCTGCGCGGCGCCAACACGCCGGAAGAGCGGGCGCAACTGCTCGCGCGTAGCGCCTAGGCGAGTCCCAGCGCCCGGATAACCATGCCCTGGTCGAAGTAGGGCCGTTCGCAGACGATCTTGTCGCTGCCGGGCGCAAACTCGAAGCTGGCCGCCATGCGGACGCGGAAAGCCTTGCCGGTGGGCGCGACCACCCGGTCGCCAATGCGCAAAGGGCCGAGGTGCGTGCCGGTCAGCCAGAACTCTACCAGGACCGTATCGGCGGCGTGGGCGATGGCGATGATCTCATTGCCCTGGTCGGGGAAAGGCGTCCGTGAGGCGGCGAAATATCCACGCACGGCGGCTTCGCCGTCGAAGGTCTGGCCGCCGCCATGCATTTCGTAGCGGGGGTGCTGGAAAGTGGCGATCACCCCGTCCCAATCGTGGATCACCTCCAGGGCCATGTGGTCGCGAACGGTCTTGAGGCGGCGTGTGGCTAGGTCGTCCATGCCACCACGCTATCCTTTCCAGAAGTCGCGCTCTAGGTTCGCATTGAGGGACAAGGGATGAGCGAAGGTCCGCTGGCCGGAGTCAGGGCGATCGAGATGGGCCAGCTGATCGCCGGACCCTTCTGCGGCCAGCTGCTCGGCGACATGGGCGCCGACGTCGTCAAGATCGAAGCGCCGGGGCAGGGCGATCCAATGCGGCAGTGGGGCCAGAAGGGCTATCCGCTGTTCTGGGAGATCCTCGGCCGCAACAAGCGCACCGTCTCGATCGACCTGCGCAAGCCAGCCGGTCAGGATCTGGCGCGGCGGCTGATCGCCGGCGCCGACATCCTGATCGAGAACTTCCGGCCGGGCGCCCTGGAGGGTTGGAACCTCGCGCCGGAGGAGCTGCGCAAGGCCAATCCGCGGCTCATCGTTGTGCGCGTCTCCGGTTACGGCCAGACGGGGCCCTACGCTGATCGCGCCGGCTTCGGTCTGATCGGCGAGGCCATGGGCGGCTGGCGTCACATCGTCGGCGATCCGGATCGACCGCCGTCGCGCATGGGCGTCTCGATCGGCGACTCCCTGGCGGCGACCTTCGGCTGCCTGGGCGCCTTGGCGGCCTTGCATCATCGGGAGAAGACCGGTGAGGGCCAAGTGGTCGACTCGGCCCTCTACGAGGCGGTGCTGCATGTCATGGAGAGCCTGGTGCCCGACCATGCGCTGGCCGGGTTCATCCGCGAACGATCCGGCTCGATCCTGCCGGGCATCGCGCCATCCAACGTCTATCGCTGCCAGGACGGCGACTTCCTCATCGGCGCCAATCAGGACACGGTGTTCGTGCGGCTCTGCGCGGCCATGGGCCAGCCGGAACTTGCCTCCGACCCTCGCTATGCGACGCACGAGGCGCGCGGCGCCCGCCAGCAGGAACTGGATTCGCTCATCGGGGCCTGGACCGCCACACGCACGGTTGACGAAGTAGAGGCGGCGATGATCGTCGCGGGCGTCCCAGCCGGCCGGATCTATCGCGCCCCAGAGATGCTGGCCGACCCGCACTTCAAGGCCCGCGAGGCGATCGTCGAAGTCGACCACCCGCGGTGGGGCAAGCTGCCGATGCAAAACGTGCTGCCGCGGCTTTCGGCGACGCCGGGCTCGATCCGCCGAGTCGCCTCGCAGGCGGTCGGTCAGGACAACGCCGAGGTGTTCGCCGAGCGGCTTGGATTGGGACGGAACGATCTCGAAGCCCTGGAGACGGCTGGAATCATCTGAACCTAGAAAGGAACGCCATGCCCGTGCTTCGCCAGGTTCCCCGCGCGGAGGTCACCTCCGAGGTAGTGAGCCGCTACTATGATTTCCTGTTCGGCGAAGGTGTCGATCCGGTGGCGACGCCCGGCACGGCGACAGGCACGCCCGGCGACTGGTGGACGGTGTTCGCCCTTGTTCCGGACATCTTCAAGCACGCCGTCGAAGGCTTCGCCGTCTACCGCAACCCGGCGCGCAGGATCGACCCCGTGCTGCGCGAGCTCGGCCAGACCCGCGCCGGCTGGGTGAAGGGAAGCCAATTCGTGTTCTCCCAGCACTGCAAGTCACTGCGTGGGCTCGGAGTGACGGAGGAAAAGATCGCCGCCGTTCCACATTGGCAGGTCGCCAGCGTCTTCGACGAGGAGGAACGCGCCGTGCTCGCCTACGCGGACTGTCTGGCGGGGGCGGGCGGACGCACACCGCGGGAGGTGTTCGACAAGCTCAAGACGTTCTGGAGCGACGAGCAGATCCTCGAGTTCACCTACATCACCTGCCTCTACGACATGCACGCGGTGATGAGCCGGGCCCTGCGTGTGGAGTGGGACGATCGCGAAGATCCGATCGTCGAAGTGGCGGCGCCCGAGAGTTTCAGCGCCGCCGACTTCCTCAGCGGACGGCCGCCGAAGCGCTAGCTGATCAACGTGCGCGAAGCTGAGATCGTCATCGTCGGCGGCGGAGCCGGTGGCTTGGAGCTGGCCGCGCGGCTCGGCCGGCGGTTCGGTCCGCGCGAGGGCCCGCGCAGGGTCCTCCTGATCGACCGCTCGATCTTCCATCTCTGGAAGCCGACGCTGCACGAAGTGGCGGCCGGCTCGCTGGACTCGCACCAGGAGGGGCTCTCCTATCCACTCCTGGCGCGGCGCAACCAATTCGGTTTCGCCTTCGGCCGGCTCGTGGGTCTCGATCCCGTTGCCCGCACGCTTAATCTGGCCGAGATCAAGGGGCCCGACGGGGAGACCCTCGTCGGTCCTCGCACACTCGCCTGGCGAACGCTGGTGCTGGCGACTGGCAGCGGTTCCAACCTGTTCGGCACACCGGGCGCAGCCGAGCACGCCTGCCTGCTCGAAGACGTGGCCGACGCCGAGGCCTTTAATCGCCGCCTGACCGCAGCCTTCCTGGCCGCCGCCTCCGCGGAGGGCAGGACTCTGCGCATCGCCATTGTCGGCGCCGGGGCGACCGGCGTTGAGCTGTCGACCGAGCTGATCGAGGGGCACGACGAACTTTGTGTCGCCCTCGGCGTCGGTGGGGCATTTGGCCTCGAGGTGACCGTGGTCGAGGCGGCTCCAAGAATCCTCGGCGGACTGTCGGAAGCGGTGGCTGACAAGGCCGCTCGAGCGCTCGCCGCCAAGGGAGTGCGCCTCCTGACCGGCGCCAAGGTCACGACCGTCCATGCGCATGGGCTCGAGACCAGCGCCGGCCCCGTCCCTGCAGACCTGATCGTCTGGGCCGCGGGAGTCGCGGCGCCGGCGACGAACCGCGACTTCGGCCTGGCGGTCGGGCGGCTTAACCAGTTTGTTGTCGATGACCATCTCCGCGCCTCGGCGCCGGATGTTTTCGCCATCGGCGATTGTGCGGAGGCGCCGGGGCCGGGCGGTCGGCCCCTGCCGGCGCGCGCGCAGGTCGCGGCGCAACAGGCGGCCTGGCTGGCCCGCTTCCTCGCCGACCCGGCGAAGAATCCCGAGCCCTTCGCCTATCGCGACCGCGGCTCGCTGGTGTCGCTCGGCGGTCTTGCGGGCGTCGGCGCCTTGATGGGCGGACTCCTCGGCCAGAACTTCCTGATCGAAGGCCTCCTCGCCCGTTGGGCTTACATGGGCCTTCACCTCGATCACCACCGCGCCATCCTCGGCTTCCGGCGGACGGTTCTGCTGGCGGCGGCGCGCCTCCTTCATCGAAGAGTCTCGGGCCGGCTCAAGCTGCATTGACCACCTAGGGCGCTCAATAGTCACTTGATAGTGACAAAGGAACGCAGGGTGCAGTTAGGCGTTTAGCGCTTGGATGCCTGCAATTAGGCGCAATCCGAGGAGAGTCCAAAGTGTTACAGTGGATTCTTATTTTTGCAGTGTTGGCGCTTGTGGCCGGCGCGCTTGGATTCTTTGGTTTGGCCGGTCTCGCTGCCTCAATCGCCAAGCTTCTCTGCCTGGTGTTCCTGGTGATGCTTGTGGTCGGTTTCTTTTCCGGGAGGATCCGCGGCAGCGGTGTGCCTTGACGCGTAAGGATAGAGCCGGGGCGGTCAGGCGACCGCCCCGCACTCGTTGCCTCAGAATTTATAGTTAAGGCCAACTCTTACGATGTTGGCCGAGGTGTTGACGGTGCTCGTGGCGTCGTCGACCGTTACCCCGGGCCCGTTGAACGTTCCACCTTCGAGGTTTTGACGCCCGAGGTCCGTGTAGAGATACTCGGTGCGCAGCGAGAGGTGGTTGTTGAGGGCGTAGTCGGCGCCCACGCCCGCTGTCCAACCCGTGCGGTTCGCATACTGAGATGCATAGCTCGCGGTTCCCGCGCCCGAAGCGCAGGCAGAGCAGACCTGCTCAGCGGTCGTGCTCACGCCGCCGTACGCCAGCCCGCCGGTGACATAGGGCAGGAGCCGGCCGCCGAACATCGCCATGCCCACCCGGCCGCGTACGGTGCCGAGGGCGTCGATCTGCGTCTTCAACCGGTCGCCATAGACGTTGCCAGCGGAGTCCAGGCTCGAGAAACTGCTGTTGCCGGCTATGCTGGATCCGTCGAGGTCCGTCACAAGTCCCAGAACCACGCCATTTCGCATCTCATAGTCGTAGCCGATCTGCCCGCCGATCAGGCCGCCGCTGGCCGATTGCTTGAACTTGCCGGCGATGAAGTTCGATGTGGCCGTGCTCACGCCGGCGAACGGATAGTTCAAGTTGCCGGCGCCGGCGCCGAGGTTCACGCCGATGTAGGGTCCGGCCCAGGTTTGAGGAGTCGCCGACTGGGCCAGGACCGGCCCGGCCAGAGAAACGACGGTCGCGGCGCTTAAGAGAACTACGCGGAGCATATTCACCCACCTGTTTTTTGACGCTCCATTGGTGATGAAGTCGCCTGCTACCCACCCAGCAATCACTGGGCGGCATCGCTAAGCGCAGTGTATTGAATATATATTTCTCAAATAAGGTAATGAGAACAACGAATCGCCGCAATATATTGTGGCAGACTGTTGCGCATATTGCCCAGAGTATGTTCGGAATTGGAGATCAATAAGTCCAATTGTTACAAGCGACGAAATTAACAATATTGGTGCTATTGCGTTCCTCATGTGGACGCCGCCGCCCAGATCGACGCTGACGGGCGCCAATTCCGTTTTCGGAGGCGAGGCCGAAATTTGTGGGCTGACACCTCTGCAGATCGCTTTCGACGCTTCATAATCCCCAGCGGCGCACACGCTCTCTGGAGGCCCTGATGACGTGGCGATTGAGGTGGAGCCCATTCCGCGGTCGCTCGGCCGGCGCGCTTCAACCGATAGCTGCCTGGGCTCGCGCGGCGCATGTCGCTGGAATTCTGACACTGCTTTGGATCGCGCCAGCTGCGGCCCAGCACGCGCCCCTTAGGCTGGATCCGAGTCTTATTCCTGGTCGGCCGGGCACGGTGATCTACGCCGAGCCCACGGATGGGGCCCCAGACGGGGCCGTGGCCTACCGTTTCCTCTACCGTTCCACCGGACTTGCAGGCGAGCCGATCGCCGTCTCCGCTCTGGCGGTAATCCCGGTGAATGCGCCCGGCGACCGCCCGATTGTCGCCTGGGATCATCCGACCAGCGGCATCGTCATTCGCTGCGCGCCGTCGCTGGCCCGCAAGCGGTATCAGTTCATTCCCGGTCTGAAGTCGATGATCGCGCGTGGCTTTGTCGTGGTCGCCACCGACTATCCCGGCCTCGGCTCGCCCGGCGTTCATCCCTATCTCGTCGGCGACAGCGAAGCGCGCGCCACTCTGGATGCGGTGCGAGCGGTCCACGGACTGCCCGACGCCAAGGCCGGCGACCGTTTCGTGGTCTGGGGCCACTCGCAGGGCGGCCAGGCGGCGCTGTTCACCGCCCTTGACGCGGCGAGCTACGCGCCGGAGCTGAAGCTGCTTGGCGTGGCCGCAGCCGCGCCGGCCACCGACCTGGCGGCCCTGCTCACCGCCGACCTCGATACGCCTGCCGGCCAGAACCTCACGGCGATGACCCTGTGGTCATGGTCGCGACTCTACAAGGCGCCGGCCGACCAAGTCCTGGATCCTGAGGCCGCTGCGACCGTGGATCGACTGGCCAAGGAATGCATCGAATCGATCTTCGACCTCGAGCTCCGCAACATGACCACCCGGCCGCTACGCCGCCACTTCCTGACCGATCCGGCCTTTGCTCAGAAGGAGCCGTGGGCGAGCTTGATGGCGGCCAACACGCCGGGAGTCGTCGCCGCGAACATTCCGGTGCTCCTGACCCAGGGAACGCGCGATCAGATCGTGCGGCCGGAGATCACCCGCGGATATATGGCTCGTCTCTGCAAAGCCGGCGTCGCCGTGAAGATCGATTGGGTGGACGGCGCCGGCCACGGCTTCGTGGCGCTCAAGAGCGCAGCTGCGACGGTCTCGTGGATAGCCGACCGTTTCGCAGGGGCGCCGGCGCCGAGCGACTGCAATGCGGCGGCCTAGCAGTCGGGCGGCGGCAGGACGACGGCGTGGTGGTGCACGCAGTCGGCAGGTAACTTGTCTCCGTGATTTTCCTGGAAAAATAGGCCAATTCAGGATTTCACTTGTCGCCTCAGGGGTGGGCGACGTTGGGGCTGATTTTATCTAAGCCGCTGGAATCGCGGGTAAATAGCATCGCGCGGCATATGCCCCTGTGTGCGCAGAATCAAAGCGCGCCCTGGGCGCTTCAGGCCGCCTGATGGGTCCGAACCTGTGTACCGGCGTGGAAGAAGGACCCCGTTAGCGGGGTGATCGGCGCCGAAGAGGGACCCCTCATTCCGATGGTTTAGGCACGGTCGTTTGGTTTCAGCCAGGCGGTCAAGATCGGGATGTTGGTAG
>Ga0302311_10000381_pt1 | contig 56333 bp, 59 predicted proteins | sample III_Palsa_N1_3_FD_200449 | JGI IMG/M metagenome (GOLD analysis project Ga0302311, IMG submission 200449) | Peat permafrost microbial communities from Stordalen Mire near Abisko, Sweden - III_Palsa_N1_3 | ecosystem: Environmental > Terrestrial > Soil > Palsa > Peat permafrost | place: Sweden... | reverse complement strand
CTCGCGAAGATCCATCGAATAGGGTCTGGTCATGCCAGCTGGCCTCCCGCCCAGCAGACAGCTTGAATCAGACCTCAGCTGATTTGGGAATCCATCGATTCAAAGAAGGCTCAACCCGCTCTAGCGCCCTCGGCCGGCAGGAAATACCCGTGGTGCTGACCACCGTGCTGCTCAACGAGCTGCATCCAGCGCCGAGCAAACGCTTCAAAGGCGTCAATCTTTTTCGGGTCGATAACGTAGTCCAATACGCACGTAATCATCTCGCGTCCCCTCCGAAGCGCTCCACGCTGAGCTCGGCGTAACCGGTGGCGGGGTCCAACAGCCGGCGGAACTCCAGCGACGGCGCTTCGCAGATCACCAGTTCTGCAGTGGTGTTGACGATGCAGCCGGAGACCAAGTGGCCGCCTATGCAAGAGCCGTCGAGCCGCGCCAGGCTGATGTGGACGTGAAGGCCGTCCGAACAAAGCGTACCGGCCAACGACAAGATCTCCATCGGCTCGGCAAATGTCGCGAAGACCTCCGCCGCGCCGATAGCGCCGGGCATCCTGAGGCGCGCGGCGGAGAGGCTGCCCACGCAGGTGAGGATGAAGCCGGCGCGCAGCGCCTGCTTCTCGGTGATGCGCGCCAGTTCCGCTCTGAGGTCGGTTCCGGGCCCCAGGCGAAAGGCGTGCACGCGCATGACCAAGACCTATGCCACCCAGCCGGCGGTGACAGAAGCGCAGTCTTTAAGGCGCGCCTGCGGAGGCGGGACAAGGTCGGCGGCCCGGCGGCCGTCACCCAGCGTCCGGCTGGGAGGCGATTGGTGCTTAGCTCTCCGCCAGGTCCACCTGCCGGTCGATGCCGATATTGGCGAGGAATGTCTCATCGTGGCTGACGACGACCAGGGCGCCGTCATAGGCGGCGAGACCGGCTTCCACCGCTTCAACCGACTCGACGTCGAGGTGGTTGGTAGGTTCGTCGAGGACCAGCAGGGGCGGCGGGGCAGGGCCGCCGAGCACGCAGGCGAGGCCGCCGCGGAGCAGCTGGCCGCCACTCAGCGCGCCGGCGATCTGCAGCGCCGCCCCGGCCCGGAAACCGAACCGCGCCAGGGCGGCCCGACAGGCGTTATCGCCGGCGCCGGGATTGAGCCGCCGGAAGTTATCAAAGATCGATGTGGCTGGATCGAGCAGGCTGACACCTTGGTCGAACAGGGCCGCGGCGGTTCCGCGCCGCACACGGCCGGAGAGTGGCTGAAGCGCGCCGACGATCACGGCCAGCAGCGTGCTCTTGCCGGCCCCGTTCGGACCCACGATCGCGATCCGTTCGGGTCCGGTGATCTCGAGAGAGATCGGCCCCAGAACCGGCCGGCCCGGCGCATAGCCCGCCGTGACCGCCTCCAGCCGGATCACTTCCTTCCCGGCCGCGAGGCCCGTCGACGGCAAGGAGACGGAGAGCGGCGTGATGAGCTCGATCCGCTCCAGCGCCGCCGCCCGGTTCGCCTGCGCGTCCGCCATCTGACGCTCGGCCAACTTGGCCTGGTCCGCGCCCGTGGCTTCGGCCCGCTCCCGGTGGGCGTTGGCGAGCATCTTCGGCATGTCGCCCTTGGCGGCTTTCCGCCTCCCGGCGCGGTCCTTGCGCGCCTTGCGTTCAGCTTGGATCTGGGCGGCGCGCGCGAACTCGGAGATTCGCTTTTCGGCCTCGGCGATCTCGCGCTGGGCGGCCGCGAGTTCAGCCGCTTTGCGGGCCCGGTATTGGCTCCAGCCGCCGCCATAACGCGCCGCCCCCGGCGGCGTCAGCTCGACGATCCCGTTCATGGTCTCGAGCAGGTCGCGGTCGTGGCTGACGACGAGGCCGCCCGCCGTCCAGCCGGCGAGCAATTCGGCCACCGCCGTGCGGCCGTCTCGATCAAGGTTGTTGGTCGGCTCGTCGAGGATCAGGAAGTCGGGCTCGGCAAAGATCAAGGCGGCGAGCGCCGCGCGGGTGTGCTGGCCGCCGGAGAGCGCGGCCAGCCGCGTTTCTGGCTCGGCCACGAGACCCAAGCGGCTGAGGGCCGCGGTCATCCGCGCTTCCAGCGTCCAGTCTGCGGCCGCCAGATCGTCGGCCGTGGCTTCGCCCACCGCCGCCCGTGCGAGGAGGGCGATCGACTGGGGGACGCCGAACAGATCGGCCAGGGTCTCGTCCGGATCGACCTGCACGGTCTGGCGCAAGACAGCGAGGCGGCCGGTGACGGCGATCGATCCCGCCTGCGGCGCGAGCTCGCCCGCGATCAGCTTGAGCAGCGTGGTCTTGCCGACCCCATTGCGCCCGACGATCCCGATGCGCTCGGCGCCGAAGGTGAGGTCGAGGTCCGTGAACAGCGCCCGTCCGCCGGGCGCGGACCACGCGAGATGGCTGATAGTGATCGATGGCGCAGACATGATTTTTCCGACCGCGAACGTGGACGACGTTGCTATGGGGACGGATCACATTTGCTGCGGAATCTCCGATCGACGCTGCCAAACTAGTGGGATGGAAAAGCGAGCGCAACGCTCCGATGTTCTCCTCACCCAGCGGGGCGAGAGACCATACTTCAGACAAGACAAAGGGCCGGCCCGCGAATGCGAACCGGCCCTTCCATCGTCGTGACCGCGGATCGCGCGGGCTTTGCCCGGCTTACCGCGACCTGATCCTTCAGAGCGTCAACGACGCCGTCAGGAGCGAGCCTCCGTCATAAGGCTCCAGGCCGCATGCGACCGCGGTTGGAGACAATGAGACACTGGACCACCTCCTTTCAGCTGTTGAACAGGTCCGAGGAATATGGCCGCTCTTTGCGTGAGTCGCAAATCCCCACGCCTTGACATCGGCGGAGGGCCATGCGCCCTTCCGCGCCTTTTCGCGCCAGCCCCCCCGGAATCCTCGCCGATGCACGCCTATCGCTCCCACACCTGCGGCGCCCTCCGGCTCGCGGACGTGGGCGCAAATGTGCGGCTGTCGGGCTGGATCCACCGCAAGCGCGACCACGGCGGGCTGATGTTCGCCGACCTGCGCGACCACTATGGCCTGACCCAGATCGTGCTGGGGCCGGGGACGCCTGGCTTCGATCTCATCGAGCGCCTTCGCGCCGAAAGCGTCATTCGCATCGACGGCGAGGTGGTGGCGCGCACGCCTGAGACCGTGAACCCCAACCTGCCCACCGGCGAGATCGAGATCCGCGCCCGCGGCGTCGAGCTCTTGTCTGAGGCCGGCGAGCTGCCGGTGCCGGTGTTCGGTGAGCCGGACTATCCGGAAGATCTGCGCCTCAGGTATCGCTACCTCGACCTGCGCCGCGAGACCCTGCACCACAACATCATCCTGCGGTCTCAGGTGATCGCCTCGCTGCGCCGGCGGATGATCGAGCAGGGCTTCACCGAGTTCCAGACCCCGATCCTCACCGCTTCCTCACCGGAGGGCGCCCGCGACTTCCTGGTGCCTTCGCGGATGCATCCGGGCCAGTTCTACGCGCTGCCCCAGGCCCCGCAGCAGTTCAAACAGCTGCTGATGGTGGCCGGCTTCGATCGCTACTTCCAGATCGCGCCCTGTTTCCGCGACGAGGCGGCGCGCGCCGACCGCTCGCCCGGCGAATTCTACCAGCTCGACATGGAGATGAGCTTCGTCACCCAGGACGACGTTTTCGCCGCCATCGAGCCGGTGATGCAGGGCGTGTTCGACGAGTTCGCCGGCGGCCGGGCGGTGACGCCGGCCCCGTTCCCGCGCATCCCCTACCGCGAGGCGATCGCCAAATATGGCTCCGACAAGCCGGACCTGCGCAACCCGCTCGTCATGCAGGACGTCTCCGAGCATTTCCGCGGCGGCGGCTTTGGCGTCTTCGCGCGCATCCTGGAAGCCCCCAAGACGACGATCTGGGCCATTCCGGCCCCAGGCGGCGGCTCGCGCGCCTTCTGCGACCGCCTGAACGACTGGGCCAAGGGCGAGGGCCAGCCCGGCCTCGCCTATATCTTCTGGCGCGAAGGCGAGGAGGGCGGCGCGGGTCCGGTCGCCAAGAACATCGGTCCTGAACGCGCCGAGGCGATCCGCGCCCAGCTCGGCCTCAAGGTCGGCGACGCGGTGTTCTTCGCCGCCGGCGAGCCCGAGGCGTTCTACAAATTCGCCGGCGCGGCCCGGACCAGGGTCGGAACCGACCTTGGTCTCGTCGAAGAAGGCCAGTTCAAGTTCTGTTGGATCGTCGACTTCCCGATGTACGAGTGGAACGAGGACGACAAGAAGGTCGACTTCTCGCACAACCCATTCTCGATGCCGCAGGGCGGGCTGGAAGCTCTGAACGGCAAGGATCCGCTCGAGATTCTCGCCTATCAGTACGACATCGTCTGCAACGGCGTGGAGCTCTCCAGCGGCGCGATCCGTAACCACCTGCCCGAGATCATGATGCGGGCGTTCGAGATCGCCGGTTATGACGCCGCGACGGTCGAAACCCAGTTCGGCGGCATGCTGAACGCCTTCCGCTTCGGCGCACCGCCACACGGCGGCATCGCGCCTGGCGTCGACCGCATCGTCATGCTGTTGGCCGGCACCACCGCGATCCGCGACGTCATCTGCTTCCCGTTCAATCAGCAGGCCCAGGACCTGATGATGAACGCGCCCTCGCCGGTGACCGACAAGCAGCTCAAGGAGCTGCACATCCGCGTCGTGCCGCCGCTCAAGGCTTGACCGCCAACCTCCGGAATTGCAAAATGTAATCTTTCAGGCCTTGCGCCTGGAGGGTCTTTCAAATCGTGAACCTAGATCACCGCCACCGTAGGTGGAGGGGGCGGCCGCGCCCCACCGCGAACTCCGATGAACTCACCGCATTTACGGTGATCTACGGCGGACGCCTAGCGCCTAGCGCCGGCGACGGCAGTCGGGTGCGGTCAGGCCGGGCGGCAGGAGCGTGTGCGGATCGCCGCACGAGGCGTCGAGCTGACGCTGGGTGAGGCCCCGCGCCCCGGTGAAATTGGCCCCGGAGAGATTGGCCCCGGCGAAGTTGACCCCGCTGACGTTGGCGCCCACGAGGGTCGCGTCGACGAGGTCCGCGCCGCGCAGGTCGGCCTCGGTGAAGTCTCCATCCGCCAGGTTGGCCGAGGTCATCTTTGCGTCGCGAAAGCTGGCGTGGTCGAAATGACCGGAGACCAGCAAGGCGTGGTCGAGCACGCCACGGTCGAAGCGCGCCTCACGGCCGTCGACATGTGCGAGATTAGAGGCCGAGAGGTCGGCCTGTTCGGCTTCGACGTGGCTGAAATTGGCTTCCACAAAGACAACGCCGTGGGCTTCCAGACCCGAGAGGCGCGCCTCGCTGAAGTTGGTGAGGACGAAGTTGCCGCCGACGATCGAACCGCCGCGCACGTCGGCATGGCTGAAGTCGGCCCCGGTGAAGGTCGAACCGACGAAGCTGGCGCCGCGCAGATCTGAACCAGCTAGAGAAGCCCCGGCGAAGTTGGCCCCGACGAACTTGGCGTCAACCAGCCGGCGGCCGGCTAGACTACAGTCCCGGCACGCCCCGCCGAAGGAGACCAGGCGCGGCACCTCGGCCTCGTCCTGCATGGCCGCGGCCGCCTCGCCGGCCAGCAGCATCGCGCCGGCCCCGGCGAGGGCGGCGGCGAAGGCTCTGGCTGTGGCGCGGCGGGCCAAGTGGCGTCTCCTGATGGTAGGCGCTCTCTTAGTGAGACTGTCGCGCCGGGCTTACCAGTGAAAACGCCTTAATCTCGTTTAGGCGCCATGAGCGCGTTCCGCAAAAGTGGGAACCGGTCTTGCGATCAGGACGCGCTCCAACTCTAGGCGCTCGCGTTACGTGCGCCACAGGTCTCGCAGACCAGGGACTGACCCTTTCGGACCATGGCCGTGTCGCCGCAGGCCGGGCAGATCTCGGCCAGCCGGGGCGAGGGACGGGCGGTCGGCAGGAACACGAGGTTGTCTGGCGGCGTCCCGCGAGAAAAGCCACGCGAGATGAAGCGGGTGAGCGGCAGGGGTTCGGCCTCCGGCGTCGGACCGACGCCGTCCTTGTCGAGCTCGCCGGCTTCCGCCAGATCCGTGCGCCCAAGATAGGAGACGCCGAGCTCGCGGAACACATAGTCGATGATCGAAGTGGCCGAGTGGATGGAGTCGTTGCCGGTGACCGGCCCGGCCGGGTCGAACCGCGTGAACACAAAGGCCTCGACGAACTCGTCGAGCGGCACGCCGTATTGCAGACCAATGGAAATCGCGATGGCGAAATTGTTGATCAGCGAGCGGAAGGACGCGCCCTCCTTGTGCATGTCGATGAAGATCTCGCCGAGCTCGCCGTCGTCGTATTCGCCGGTGTGCAGATAGACCTTGTGGCCGCCGATGGCGGCTTTCTGGATGTAGCCCTTGCGGCGGTCGGGGAGGCGTCGGCGGCTGCGCTCCGTCTCCACGACGCGCTCGACCACCCGCTCGCGCACCACCTCTTCTATGCGCACGTCCGGCGGCGCGATGCGCAGGGCGAAGCCGGGCGGCGGCGCGGCGCGGGCGACGCGCAGCGCTCGCACCCCCGCGGCGGCCGCGTCACTCTGCAGCCGAACGGCCGCGTCGGGGCTGGCGTCGAAGGCGAGCGGCAGGACGGCGACAGGAGGGACCGGACTCGTGGCCTGGACTGCGGCGATCATGGTTAGCCGCGCCGCGAGATCGGTCTCGGCCGCGCCGCGGAAGCGGATGCGATCCGCTTCGCCGAGGAACGGCGCCTCGGCGAGGCTGCCGGCGCCAAACACGAAGGCCTCGGCCTCGGCGATCTCCGCCTCGCTCAGGCCGGCGAAGCCCAGGGTGTCGAAGTCCGTCGCGGCCAGGGCCTCGGGCGCGGCGCCCAGCACGTCACGCACGAAGCCTTCGCCGACGACGCAGGGCGCGAAGGCATGGCGCAGGCTACCGGCGCGAGCGAGAGCGCCTTCCGCCGCGCCGATCTCGTGCTCGGTGAAGCCGAGCCCAATGAGCCGGTCCAGCCCGGGAGCCCCGTCGAGCGTGCGGGCGCCGAGGACAAAACTGCGTCCGGCGTCGAAGTCAGCGCTGGCGAGGCCGGCCATGGCTGCTTCGTCGAGAACCTCGAACGTCTCGCCGTCGGCGGCTTCGGCCAGGCGCCGCGGTCCCGGCCAGGGCTCGGCGCCAAGCGAGCGGCCGCCGAGTTTTAGGGCAAGTTCGGAATCGAACGCTGGGAAGAGGGCGACGAGATTTTCCGCGCCGACGGCCTCGGCGGCCCGCGCGAAGAGCCCGGCGGCGCGGGCCCGTCCGGCGTCGGAGTCGTAGGCCAAGCCTTCGGCGACGAGGCGCTCGGCGACGCCGGCCAGGACGAGGGCGATCGGCCGCGCTTCCCGCCGGCGGCAAGCCGCGACCGGCGTAGCGGCGAAGCCGACCTGGATCTCGATATCGAGGGCGAGCGCGAGCATCTGGGCGGCGGCGGCGATATCGTCCTCGGCGAGGGCGAAGACGTCGAGCGCCGCTGCCGGCGCGGATTCGGCCATCGCCAGCGCCCGGGCGTCGGCCGGATCGAAGGCCAGCGTCACCTGGCCGGTCCTCCAGCCGGCTCGGGCGCCAAGCGCGGCGGCGGGCTCGGCGCGGATCGTCTCGTCCCGATCGGCGAGGGCGGTCAGGGGCTGGGCGAGGCGCGGGGAGAACAGGTTGTCGGTGAGCGACAGGGCGATGGTGTCGGCAATGTCTCGCCAGCTCGCGCCTTCCGCCCGCGCCTCAAGCGCCGCGCGCGCCAGGGCCGGGTTTTCGCCCGGGTCGTCGCAGCCATTGCCCTCGCAGCGGGCCACGGCGTCGCTCACAGCTGCGAGCATCGCATCGCGCGCCCCGACCGCCGCGGCGAAGGCGGCCGAGCCGGCCGCCAGAATCTGGGGTTCGGGCGCACAGACCGTGTCCTCGACCAGCGGATGGAGGCGGGCGCCGAAGGCGAGCGACCGACCGGGGGCGGCGAAGCCGAGTGCGCAGAGGCCGAACAGCATGCGCCGGAAGGCCAGCGCGTCTTCCATAGTCTCGAACCGGCCTAGCGCCAGGCCCCAGGCGGCCAGACGGTGGGCCCAACTATCCGGTCCGCCGCCCAGCAGAGGGTGCGCCTCGCTCACCGAGGCGCCAGGCGGCAGATCCGTCGGCAGGGTCTCGGCCCAGTCGAGCCAGGCCTCGATGCGAGCGCTCGTCCAGCCCGGCGGCGCGACCACCTCGACCAGCGTGTCGGCGCGTTCGACCTCGCGCGATGCGACGAGGACGTCGTCGGCCAGGAACTGCGGGCGAAGGGTCATGCGCATGGCGGTCTCCAGCACCGCCAAGGCTAGGCCGGCAAGCGCGCCATCGCAACTGCATCTTGCGTTGTGGTCGACTCGATCCACAAGATGTAGCGCCGCCCCGCCTCTCTGGACGCTGCCGGCCGGTCCCCCTATAAGCGGGGCGGCCCCGCGACGAGACCTCCTCCGGCATGAGCTTCCTGAAGTCGATCTTCACCTGGTGGACGGGCGCGACCATCGGCGCATCGCATCAGATTCGGCGTGGCGGTGTGCTGGTGGGTGAGGACGAAGGCGGCAACCGCTATTTCGAAACCGTTGATCCGAAATGGAATTATGACGGCCGCAACCGCCGCTTCGTGATCTACAACGGCTACCCCGACGCCTCGAAGGTCAGCGCCGACTGGCATGGTTGGCTGCATCACACCTTTGACGAACCGCCGACCCGTGCACCCCTGCCTCGCAGGGCCTGGGAAAAGCCGCACCTGCCGAACCTCACGGGCACGGTGCTGGCCTGGCGGCCGCCCGGCGCCATCGCCCGCGGCGGCGAACGTTCTCCCACGACTGGCGATTACGAGCCGTGGGTCCCCGATTGAAACGGCTCGCGCCGGCGATCCTCCTCGCGCTCGGCCTGAGCGCGGCCCACGCCCAGGAGACGCCGCAGAACGTCGCGCCGGTCCCGGAAACGCCGCCGGCGGTTGTCGCCCAGCCGCTCGAATCCCAGACCCCGACCAACAACACCGCCGCGGCGCCGGTCATTGAGGCGCCGCCGCCGCCCACGGCCCCCAAGCCCAAGCCAGTCGCTGTCGCTCCGCCCAAGCCGGAGATACCGCCGGGACCGCCGCCGCCAACGCGCAGTCCGACCGCCATTCTGCGGGTGCTCGACAAGGTCACGGCCGAGACCCTGCGCTTCGCCGCGCCGGTCGGCCGCCGGGTTCGCTACAAGACCCTGATCTTCGTGGTGAAAGCCTGCGAGACCCGCGGCGAGAAGGACGCGCTTCCCCGGCCCTCGGCCTACCTGGTGATCGATTCCGAACCGCTCGCTCTGCCGGGCAGGGCCGCGCCGGCGCCCAAGGAGATCTACCGCGGCTGGATGTTCGCCGCCGCGCCCGGCCTGCATCCGTTCGAGCATCCAGTCTACGACGCCTGGCTCGAAGCCTGCACCGACGCGCCTATCCAGTTCTAGACTCCAAAGCGCACCTTTCGCTTCAGCGCCGCGGCCAGCCGTCGGCGGTATTCGGCTCGTGGGATTTCCACCGCCCCGAAGGTCTCCAGGTGGTCGGTGACGAACTGGGCGTCCAGCAATGTGAAGCCGGCGGCCGTCAGGTGCTCCACCAGCCGCACCAGGGCGACCTTGCTGGCGTCGCGTTCGAGCGAAAACATGCTCTCACCGAAGAAAGCCCCGCCGAGGGCGACGCCGTAGAGGCCGCCGACCAGCCGACCCTCATGCCAGGTCTCTACGCTGTGCGCCGCGCCACGCTTGAAGAGTTCGGCGCATAGCCTCTGAATCGTAAGATTTATCCAAGTTTCTTGTCGACCGGGCGCCGGCGCCGCGCAGGCTTCGATCACCGCCTCGAAGGCGGTGTCCACGCGGGTCTCGAACCGGCCTGAACGCACGGTTCGAGCCAGGCGCCGTGGGGTGTGGAAGGCGTCCAGCGGGATGATCCCGCGGCGGGCCGGATCGACCAGGAACAGCCGCTCGTCCCAACGCGCGTCGGCCATCGGGAAGACGCCGCGGCGATAGCAATCCAGGAGATCGTCGGCCGAAAATCCCCCCACTGCTGAGCCTTGACCTAGGATTGCGCGGCGATCCAGCGCTCCAGCCAGTGGATATGATAGCGGCCTTCGAGGATATCCGGCTCGTTGAGCAGGTCCTGGAAGAGGGGGATCGAGGTGTCGATCCCGGCCACGACCATCTCGGCCAGGGAGCGCTTGAGCCGCGCCACACACTCGGCCCGATCGCGGCCGTGGACGATCAGCTTGCCGGCCAGACTGTCGTAGTAGGGCGGGATCGAGTAGCCGGCGTAGAGGGCCGAATCGAGCCGCACGCCCAGGCCTCCCGGCGCGTGGAAGTCGGTCACCAGGCCCGGCGAAGGCGCGAACGTGCGCGGGTTCTCGGCATTGATCCGGCACTCGATGGCGTGACCCTCGAAGGTGATTTCACCCTGCGTGAACGAGAGCGGCAGGCCGGCGGCGACGCGGATCTGCTCGCGCACGAGGTCGATGTCGGTGATCGCCTCGGTGACGGGATGCTCCACCTGCAGGCGGGTGTTCATCTCGATGAAGAAGAACTCGCCGTCCTCGTAGAGGAACTCCACCGTGCCGACGCCGAGATAGCCGATGGCCTTGACCGCGTTGACGACGATCTCGCCGATCTTCGCTCGCTGCTCGGGCGTGATGGCCGGGGAGGGGGCCTCCTCCATCAGCTTCTGGTGGCGGCGCTGCAGCGAACAATCGCGCTCGCCAAGGTGGCAGACCGCGCCGAACTGGTCGGCGATGACCTGCACCTCGATATGCCGCGGTTCGGCCAGGTACCGCTCCATGTAGACAGTGTCGTCGCCGAAGGCGGCCCGGGCTTCGGCCCGGGCGGTTCCCCAGGCCTCGACCACGTCTTCGCGGCTGCGCGCGACCTTCATACCTCGACCGCCGCCGCCGGCCGCCGCCTTGATCAGCACCGGAAAGCCGATCGCCTCGGCCGCCGCGACGGCGTCGGCCTCGTTCTCCACCGCCCCGTCCGAGCCCGGCACCACCGGGATTCCGGCCGCCTTTACCGCCTTCTTGGCGGCGATCTTGTCGCCCATGACGCGGATGTGCTCGGGTCGCGGGCCAATGAACGTCAGGCCGTGGGCGGTGACGATCTCGGCGAAGCGGGCGTTCTCGGAGAGGAAGCCGTAGCCCGGGTGCACAGCCTGGGCGCCCGTGATTTCGCAGGCGGCGATGATCGAGGGGATGTTGAGGTAGCTCTTGGCGGCTGGCGCCGGGCCGATGCAGACGCTCTCGTCGGCAAGGCGCACGTGCATGGCGGTGGTGTCGGCCTGGGAGTGCACGGCCACCGTGGCGATGCCCATTTCCTTGCAGGCGCGGTGCACCCGGAGCGCGATCTCGCCGCGGTTGGCGATGAGGATTTTCTCGAACATCTCAGGCGATAACTGCCAGGGCTTCGCCGAACTCCACGGGCTGAGCGTCGTCGACCAGGAGTTCGACCACCGTCCCGGCCTTGGGGGCCGGGATGGGATTCATGGTCTTCATGGCCTCGATAAGGAGCAGGGTCTGGCCGGCGGAAACCTGGTCCCCGACCCGCACGAACGCCGGCGCGCCCGGTTGCGGCTGGAGATAGACGGTGCCGACCATGGGCGAGGTGACGGTTTCGCCGGCCGGCGGGACCGCCGGGGCCTCCGCCGTCGCGGCTGGCGGCGCCGAAGCGACGGGCGCAGCTGCGAGCGGTGGCGGGGCGTAGGCCTGGACGACGGCGGCGCCGGCGGTCTTGGCGACGCGAATGCGCAGGCCCTCGCGCTCGAGTTCGATCTCGGTGAGACCGGTCTCGTTGAGGATATCAGCCAGTTCGCGCACCTGGGCGTTGGGGGAATTGGGGGGGGATTTGGACGTGGGCATGGGGCTCTTTGGGGCTAGGCGCGCGGGGCGGCGATCAGGTCCAGCGCCGCCTCGACCGCGAGCTCGTAGCTCGCCGCGCCGAAGCCGCTGACGACGCCGGTCGCGGCGAGGGAGACATAGGTCGTGCGGCGGAAATCTTCCCGCGCCGCCGGGTTGGAAAGATGGCACTCGACAATCGGGATCTCGAGCGTCTTGAGCGCGTCGAGCAGGGCGATGGAGGTATGTCCGTAGGCGGCCGGATTGATGATCAGCGCCCGGGCGGCCTCGCGCGCCTCCTGCACCCAATCGACCAGTTCGCCCTCATGGTTGGTTTGCCGGAACACCACGACCGCGCCGCGGGCTCGGGCGCGGGCCTCGACCAGGGCGCGCACGTCCTCGAGCGTGTCCTCGCCGTAGACATCCGGCTCCCGGACCCCCAGCAGATTGAGGTTGGGGCCGTTCAATACGTAGATCGGCTTCGACATTCCCATCGGCGCCCGCAGGTCGCGGTTAGGGAGATTCCCGAACGCAGATCGACCTAGATTTCAAACACTTGAACCGCTAATCCTGAGGCCGTGGGCGCCGTCGCGCCGGCCGGAGTCGCGCTCCGGCCGTCTTGTATAGACGCCCGGGCGGGCTCACAAGCAGGGCGCATGAGACTGACGATCAACGGCGAGGACCAAGTCTGCGCGGGAGCCACGATCGCGGCGATGCTCGCGGCGCTCGGTTTCGACAATCGCAAGGTCGCGGTCGAGCGCAATCTCGCCATCGTTCCGCGCTCGCTATGGGCGGCGACAGCGCTCTCCGAGGGCGACCGAATCGAGATTGTCCACTTCGTCGGAGGCGGCTGACATGAACGCGCCCGTGAGCCCCGCGGACACCAAGCCTGCGGACGGCTGGACCGTGGCCGGCCGCACCCTTACCTCGCGGCTCATCGTTGGCACCGGCCGCATCGACGACTATGCGCTGAACGCCCGCGCCGCCGAGGCTTCCGGGGCGGAAATCGTCACCGTGGCCGTGCGACGGGTGAACCTAACCGATCCCTCGAAGCCGATGCTGAGCGACTTTTTCAAGTCGGACCGCTTCATCCTGATGCCCAACACCGCCGGCTGTTTCACTGGCGAGGACGCCGTGAGGACCTTGCGCCTGGCGCGCGAGGCCGGCGGCGAAAATCTGGTCAAGCTGGAGGTGCTGTCGGACGCCAAGACCCTCTATCCGGACATGGAGGAGACGCTGCGGGCGCTGAAGCTGCTGGTCGCCGAGGGCTTCGACGTCATGGTCTACTGCACCGACGATATCGTTTACGCGCGCAAGCTCGAGGAGGCCGGCGCGGCAGCGATCATGCCTCTGGGCGCGCCGATCGGCTCCGGACTCGGGGTGCAGAACCGGGTCAACCTGCGGCTCATCGTCGAGCAGGCCAAGGTCCCGGTGCTGGTGGACGCCGGCGTCGGCACGGCTTCCGACGCGGCCATCGCCATGGAGCTCGGCTGCGACGGCGTGCTGATGAACACCGCCATTGCCCTGGCCAGGGATCCGGTGCGGATGGCCAAGGCGATGAAACATGCGGTGATCGCCGGTCGCGAGGCCTATCTCGCCGGCCGCATGCCAAGGCGGATGTACGCCGATCCCTCCTCGCCCCTCGCAGGTCTGATTTAGGGCCCTCCGGCGCATGATCCGCGCTGCCGAGGAGCCGCGAGACGCCGTTTACCGCCTCGTGGAAGGCCGTCACGGCCGCTTTCTGTGCAATCCCAACGACCGTTATGTCGGGCGCAGCCTGATCGCCTATGGCGAGTGGGGCGAGGCTGAGGTGCGGCTGTTCGAGCGCGTCCTGCGGTCAGGGGATGTCGCCGTGGAAGTGGGATCCAACATCGGCAGCCATACGGCGCCGATCTACAAGGCGGTTGGTCCCGGCGGAACGGTCCACGCCTTTGAGCCGCAGCGACTCGTCCATCAGCTCCTGTGTGCGAATCTCGCCCTCAACGACTGCTTCAACGTTCACGCGCACCGGGCGGCCGTCGGCGACACCGTGACGTGGGCGCGGATCTGCGATGTGCCGCCGCAACATGAGTTCAACTATGGCGCGCTGGCCGTCGACCTGGATCTCGGCGGCGACTCGTCGATGGACGACGTGCCGCTGACGACCATCGATGACATGGGATTGGAGCGGATCGACTTCATCAAGGTCGACGCCGAGGGGCTCGACCTGCAGGTGCTCGAAGGCGCCAAGCTCACGCTGGCCGCCCATCGCCCGGCGTTGTTCGTCGAGGCCGAGGCGCGCACCGGGCAGGCCCTATTCGAGTTCCTGCGGGCCAATGGCTACAACGGCTATTGGTATTGCAGCCAGTTGTTCGACGCGGACAACTTCAATGCCGCCGCCGAAAACATCTGGCGCGATCTCGGCTACACGCTGATCAGCTTGGACGTGTTCGCGGTTCCACGAGAGGCCGGCTGGGAGATCGCCGGCCTGCCGCCGATGGAGGACTGGGCCGGCTTCGACGCCGGACATGCGCCGATCAGCGCCGACAATTTTCGCACCGGCCTTCACGTCGTTCGCCCACCCACCGGCTAGGGCGCGCAGAGCCTTCCCCAGTCAAACCACCGCTTCGTCGGCGAGGTGGCAGGGATGCTCTCCGTGTTCGATCTGCAAGGTGGCGTGGTGCACGCGGAACCGCGCCTCCAGCTCGTGACAAGCTTCGTGCAGCAGGTGGTCGTCGAGCGGGGCGCCGGGGCGTACGAGATGGGCGGTTAGCGCCGTCTCGGTGGTGCTCATGCCCCAGATGTGCAAGTCATGCACCTCTGAGACTCCGGGCAGTGAGGCGAGATAGGCCTTCACCGCCGCCCGATCGACGCCTGCCGGCACGGCGTCCAGCGCCAGGTCCAGCGACTCGCGCAGCAGCGACCAAGTTCCCCAGACGATCACCGCCCCGATGACAAGGCTCACCAAGGGGTCGAGCCAGGTCCAGCCGGTGAGCCAGATCGCCGCCCCTGCCGCGACCACGCCCGCCGCGACCAGGGCGTCGGCCGCCATGTGGGTGAAAGCCGCGCGCAGGTTGACGTCACCCTTGCGCCCGGAGGCGAACATCCAGGCCGTCAGGCCGTTGATCGCGACGCCGACAGCCGCCACCGCCATGACGGTCGTTCCGGCCGAGGGCTCGGGGTGCATGAGCCGCAGCACAGCCGCCCAGGCGATCGCGCCAGTGGCCACCAGCAGGAGCACGGCATTGGCGAGCGCGGCCAGGATCGAGGTGCGTCGCAAGCCATAGGTATAGCGGGCTGAAGGGGCGCGCCGGGCCATGCGCGAAGCCATCCAGGCAAGGCCGAGCGCCAGGACGTCGCCGAGGTTGTGGCCGGCGTCCGAGATCAGAGCCAGGGAATTGGCGAAGACTCCGAACCCGGCTTCACCGATGACATAGGCGGCGTTAAGGCCGATCCCGATGGCGAAGGCCCAGCCGAATGAGTCGGGCGCGTGGTGATGATGGCCGCCGCTGTGCCCATGATCGTGGCCGTGATGATGGTCGTGGTGTCCGGACATTTGCGGATACCTATCAATGCGCGGGCGCTCAGGCGAGGGCCCTGCTAGAGTCGGCGGACGCAACCGGAGAGTCGCGAGCCATGGCCGCCAAGCACGATTTTCGCCGCTTTCAGGTAGGCGAACGCCACCTTGAGCCTGAGACCTTGATGCTGGGCTACGGCTTCGATCCGACCCTCTCGGAAGGGGCCGTCAAGACGCCGATCTTCCTGACCTCGACCTTCGCCTACGCAGACTGCGAGGAGGGCAAGCGGCTATTCGACTACATGGCTGGCCGCGCCCCGCCGCCCGAGGGCGAGTCCGCCGGCCTGATCTACACCCGCTTCAACAATCCCAATCTGCAGATCGTCGAGGAGCGCCTGGCGGTGCTCGAGCATGCCGACGCCTGCGCCGTGTTTTCCAGCGGCATGGCGGCGATTCTCACTGCCCTCCTGGCGACTACGGAGCCCGGGCAAACGGTGATGCGCAGCCGCCCACTGTACGGCGGCACGGAGACCTTGTTCGACACCCTGCTGGCGCGGCTCGGCGTGCGCAGCGTCGGCTTCTTCGACGGCGTCGACCCCGTCGCCCTGGCCAAGGCCGCTGACGACGCCCAGGCGCTCGGCCCGGTGGCGGCGATCTATGTCGAAACCCCGGCCAACCCGACCAATTCGGTCGTCGATCTTGAACTGGTCGCGCAGACGGCGGACCGGATCGGCGCCGCCCACGGTGTCCGCCCGCTGGTCATCGTCGACAACACGCTCCTCGGCCCACTCTACCAGTCGCCGCTCTCGTTCGGGGCCGATCTCGTCGTCTACTCGCTGACCAAATACGTCGGCGGCCACAGTGACCTGGTGGCGGGGTCGGTGGCCGGGAACGCGGCTCCGATGCGCAAGGTGCGTTCGCTGCGAAACCTGATCGGCAACCAACTCGACGTGCACAGTTGCTGGATGTTGACCCGCTCGCTGGAGACGCTGCGGTTGCGCATGGACAAGGCCTTCGACAACGCCGCTGTCGTGGCGAAATGGCTGCGCGCCCAGCCACAGGTCGAGAGCGTCGACTATCTCGGCTTCGCCGAGCCGGGTTCGCGCGAGGCGGAGGTGATCGCCGGCCAATGTGGCGCGCACGGCGCGACCTTCTCCTTCACCGTGCGCGGCGGCCAGGCGGCGGCCTTCAAGGCGCTGGACAGCCTGGAGGTGTTCAAGCTGGCCGTTAGTCTGGGGGGCACCGAGTCGCTCGCCTGCCATCCGGCCAGCACGACACACTCCGGCGTCTCGGCCAACGAGCGTGCGGTCCTCGGCATTGGCGAGGGCCTCATCCGCGTCTCGGTCGGAATCGAATCGCCGACCGACCTGATCGCCGACCTCGCGCGCGGGCTGGCGGCGATCTAGCTGTCGCTCGCCAGGCCGTCTCTCGAGAGCAGCACGGCGAGCCACCGGGTTTCACGGAACTCAGCGGCGATGGCCATGACCGCCACGGTGAGCGGGGTAGAGAGCAACACGCCGGGGCCACCCAGTATGGCCGCCCAGAATCCCAGTGAGATGAGGATGAACAGGGGATCGAGGTTGAGCTCGTCGCCCTGAAGTTTAGGCATGATGACGTTGTCGATCAGGAACACCGCGCCGGCCAGCAAGCCGACGATGAAGGCCGGGCGCGCCAGGTCGTCGAACTGCGCCAGCGCCAGGAGGCCGGGGAAGATCGAGCCGGCCACCGCGCCCACGATCGGCACATAGGCCGACAGGAACACCAGGAAGGCGGCCAGCAAGGCGTCATGCACGCCCATGACCGTCATCAACAGCCAGACCACGACGGCGATGAAGAGCGCCTTCAAAGTCTGCAGAACGGCGTAGCGGTCGACCGCGTGGGTGACGCTGGCGAAGACGCGCGCGCCCGAGGCGCGGCCGGCCTCTGTCTGGTAGAGTCCCCCGAGCTTGCGCGAGAACGAGGCGCGCGAGGCGACGAGAAAGCCGAAATAGATCAGCGACAGGGTGGCGAACGAGCTGAAGTGGCGCAGAGTGGAGAAGAAAGCCCCAGCCAGGGCCTTCGGATCGATTCCGCTTGCCATGGTCTCGATGGTCATCGGCTGGGCGCCGATCGCGGCGAGCCCCCGGAGCATCATGGCGTCGACCTTCGGCGCCAGAGCATGGATCTGGGCCGCGAACGATGGCCCTTGCCAGATGATCAGTCCGGCGATCACCGCAAACGCGCCCAGGATCACGGCGCCGGCGATGCCGCCACGAAGCCATGGCGGTGCGGCGGGCAGGCGTCTCTGCAGAAGGCGCGAGCCGCCCTCGGTCAGCAGCAGCATCACTGCGGCGACAACAAGTGGCGAGAGTATTCCGGCGAAGAAGCGCACGAGCGACAGGGCCAGCACGACGGCCATGAACACCGCGGCGCTGCGGATCGCGCCCAGCCCCCCCAAGGCCGGCGGCGGAGATTCGGGCGTGCTCAGGCGGCCTTCGCCGTGGCGGCCGGGCGTCGCAGATCTTCCGCCAGCCCCCCACCCATCAGGTCAATGAAGTTCCCGGCATAGAAGCGCCCCCGGGCCGTCTCCGAAGCGTTCGCGAGGGAATCGTCGAAGCGTTTGAGCGGATTGCGGCCACCCTCCACATGCGGAAAGTCGGAGGAGAAGAGACACACCTCTTCGCCGGTGTTGGCGATGATCCAGGCCGCATCCTCGTGCGGGTAGGGGGTCGCGCGAACTTGCCGGCGGACGATCTCGCTCGGCGTGGCGGAAAGGCGGTGCAGGCGTTCCTCGTTCTTGAAAAAGGCCTGAGCCGCGCTGTCCATGAACCGCATCCACCCTGGCAGCCAGGAAGCGCCAAGCTCGATGGCGCCGAACTTCAGGCGCGGGAAGCGATCCATCACGCCGTCGAAGATCAGGCACGCCAGCGCCTGCATCACCGAGCCGGGAATGGCCATGAAGCTTACTGAGGTGAAATTCTCCTCGCCGCCGTGGAAGTCCTTCACCCGAGGAAGCCCGTTTTCGAAATAGTCGGCTCGCAGTTTGTCCTCGCCGCCGACGTGAAAGAGGATCGGCAGGCCCGCTTCCTGGGCCAGGGCCCAGAGCGGATCGAAGCCGATGTGGCTCGGCGCGTGGCCCGGCGGGCAGCGCGAGGGAATGAGCAGCGCCTTGGCGCCGAGCTCGATGGCCTCGCGCGCCGTCGCCGCGGCGCGCTCGAAATCCACCAGCGGCACATAACACGTGGCCAGCAGTCGCCTGTCGACCGAACAGAAATCGGTCATCATTCGATTGTGGGCGCTGGCGGCGGCGTAGCAGAGGTCCACGTCACCGCTCTCGTCGAGACCGAAGTTTCCCAAGCAGAAGGTGGTGAACACCAGTTGGCTGGCGAAGCCGAACAGGTCGATCGCTTTCGGACGATCGTCGCGCCGGAAGGCGCCCAGGGCGTCATAGTTCTTCCGAAGCAGGAGGTTCTCGGTGTCACCGGCGCGGAAGCTCGGATCTTCGTGTTTGCGGCGGAAGGGATCGGCCCAGCCGCTCGGCGACAGCTTGTGGTGATAGATCGGCAGGTCGTGAAAGGCGCCCAGGAATCGGCCCTCCATCCAGGGATCGAGACAACCGTCGAGCTCCATGATGTGCGAGTCGGCGTCGTGGATCAGGCGGCCAGCGGCGTAGGTCATGGCGGAGTCCTTCCGGAACATCGATTTTGGACGCTGGCGATGGCGCCTGACAAGGGTCACCAGCTCAGCACCGCCTTGCCCACGAAGCGCCGGTCCATCAGATCCTGGGCCACGGCCGCAATATCCGTCATCGGCGCCCGGCGCTCGATGATCGCTTCGAGCTTGCCTTGGCGCAGGAGATTCAGCAGTGCGGCCAGACCCACCCCCGGGGGTTCGGACTGAAATTCCCATTGCATGACCAGGCCGTAGAGGCTGGTCCCGCCCACACGGAATTTCGAGACGTCGAAGGTTGTCACCGCGCCGGCCGAGGCCCCGAGCACGACGCAGGCCCCGCCGGGCGCAAGCCGACCCAGGGCGGCGCCGAGCGTTTCGCCGCCGACCGACTCGACGACGAGATCGAACGGGCCGTCGCCGTCCGCGAACGTCTCGCCGATCAGGACGTCCGAAGCGCCGAGTCGGCGGACCAGCGTTTCGTGGTTCGGATTGCGGATAGCGGCCGTCACCCTGTCTTCGGCCAGGGCTGCGAGCTGGATGGCGAAAACGCCGACTCCGCCGGATGCACCCGTGACAAGGACGCGTCGGCCGGCCCTGCGCGGCGCCTTGGTCAGCGCTGCACGGGCGGTGAGGGCGGCGACCGGCAGGGTGGCGGCGAGGTCCAGCCCGACGCCGTCCGGAATCTGCGCCAGCATCGTTATCGGCGCGGCGACAAACTCGCTCCAGGCGCCGAAGGGCGCGAGGCCGACCACACGGGCGCCGACCGGCGAACCGGAACCATCGACGGCCGCTTCCTCCACCACCCCGGCCCAGTCCCAACCGGGACGCCAGCCCGAAGGCGCGGCGAGGGCGGTCTTCACCTCGCCGCGGTTAAGGGAAGTCGCCTGCACGCGCACAAGGCACTCGCGCGCCCCGGGCGTTGGCCGCGGAACCTCGCCGATCCGGAGGCGCCCGGGGGTGGTCTCGTCGGAGACCACAGCGCGCATGACGCCCACATCCTGCTCGCTCATCTGCCGGCCGGCTCCCCTTTATTGTCGCCTAGATTTAAGGCGTGATCTCCCAGGCGCGAGGGCTCGCCTTGACAGTCGTTGCGGCGAGGGGCGTGCTGACCGGCGATCTCGTCGGGGGAGTCGGTCTGCGCATGGAAGCGACGAGCGGCGCGCCGACGCGCATACCGGCTTGGCGCGTCGCCGCGGTATCCATTGGCAATGCCCTGGAATTCTACGATTTCCTCACGTTCAGCGTCTTCGCCGTCTATATTGCCGAGGCCTTCTTCCCCGGACGGAGTCCCGCCGAGAAGCTCTACGCCTCCCTGGCGACGTTTTGGGCCGGGTTCCTCACTCGCCCGCTAGGCGCCCTGGTGCTGGGTCCCCTGGGCGACCGGATCGGCCGTCGACCGGCCATGACCATCTCGTTCGTCCTCATTGGTCTTGGCATGCTCGGCATCGCCCTGACCCCGCCGATTACGCAGATCGGCCTGGCCGCCCCGGTGCTCGCCGTGGTCTTTCGGCTCGTGCAGGGCTTCGCCGTGGGCGGGGCCGTGGGGCCGACAACGGCCTACATGTTCGAGGCGGCCCCTCCCGATCGAAGGGGGCTCTACGCAGCGTTCCAGTATAGCTCCCAAGGCGTCGCCGTGGCGACGGCGTCGCTGGTGGGCTGGCTCCTCGATCGTACCCTGGGGGCCCGCGATCTGGCCGCATGGGGTTGGCGGATCGCCTTTCTCGCCGGCGTGGCGATCATCCCGCTCGGTCTGTGGCTCCGCGGCAGCCTGCCCGAAGTCATGCCGACGACGATCTCGACCGCGCGTCCGCGCACGGCCCTCGCGCCCCACGCCCGCATGATCATCTGCGGTTTCCTGCTGCTCAGCGCCACCACCGTCACGGTCTACGTCCGCAACTATACGACCACCTACGCCATCGATACGCTGAAGCTCGACCCGGGCGTGGCGTTCGGCGGCGGTGTGGTGAGCGCCTTGATGTCCATCGTCTTCAGCCTCGCTGGCGGAGCGCTCTCCGATCGGCTCGGTCGACGGCCGGTGATCCTCATCTTCGCGCTGGCCGCCGCCGCGGCTGTCTGGCCGGTCTACTGGTGGCTCGTCCACGCGCCGGGCTGGCCCAGCCTTTTCGTCGGCACAGCCGTCATCGGCGCGCTTCTGACCCTGTCGGCCTCGCCGATCATCGCCGCCTTGGCCGAGGGCATGCCCTCGGCCATCCGCTCAGGCGGCGTGGCCCTGGTCTACGCCCTGGCGATCTCGATTTTCGGCGGCGGCACGCAGTTCGTCCTCGCCCGCACGATCCACGAAAGCGGCAATCCCATGACCCCAGCCTGGTTCATTCTAGGTGCGATCGCACTCTGCATTCCCGCCGCCCTGTCATTGCGCGAGAGCGCGCCGGCGAGGGCGGCGTGAGCCCGGCAGCCCCGCCCCCGGCGGTCGTGACCCCGGCTTCGCCGGTCGCCAGAATCCTGGCCGGTGAAAGCGCCACCGCTGCGCTCGCCGATTGGTGCGCTATCCACGGCTTGCCCACGGTGGAGGCGCGCCTCGCGCCCGGAACAGGCAAGGCGCCAGGTCGGCCGGTGCGTGCGATCCTGGGCGGACATGAACCGCTGCGCTTCCGCCACGTCACCCTGGTCTGCGGCGCCCGGACCGTCTCGACGGCCGACAACTGGTATGCGCCTGGCCAGCTGACGGCGGAGATGAACCACAGGCTCGAGACCACCGACGCGCCCTTCGGCCGGGTGGTGAAGCCGCTCGGCTTCACGCGCCGGACGCTGGCGACCCGGTCGTTGGGAGGCGGCCGGGTGGAGGTGACGGCGGTGCTGACGACCGCTGCGGGAACGCCGTTCAGCTATGTGGTGGAGCGCTACGCCGCGGCGGTGCGATAAGGCCCCCATGCCTGCGACCCCCAACGAAACCATCCAGCGCGCGGCCGATCGGCTGGCCGCCGATCCAGCCGAGGCCGAGCGGCTGGTTCGACAGGTTCTGGCCCAAGCGCCGGCCGATCCGAGGGCGCGGCTGATCTTCGCCTCGGCGCGCCGACGGCAGGGCAGGGCGGCGGATGCGCTCGCCATCCTGCAGCCCCTAGCCGCCGCCTGGCCGAACGCAGCCAACACGCAGTTCGAGCTCGGGGCGTGCCTGGCGGCGCTCGGTCGAGATGATGAGGCCATCGAGCCTTTGAGCCGGGCCGTCGCCCTAAATCGTGACCTCTCCCTGGCCTGGAAGGGATTGGGCGAAGCCCTATTCCGCCTCGGCGAGGATGAGGACGCCGAGCGCGCCTTCGCCGAGTACGCCCGCACGCAGATGACCGATCCGGCGCTGAAGCCCGTGGCCGAGGCCCTGTTCGCCAGGCGCTACGATCAGGCCGAGGCGCAGCTTCGCGTTCACCTAGGCCGCCACCCGAACGATTCGGACGCTCTGCGTTTGCTCGCCCAAACGCTGATCGCAACCTCCCGACCGGATGAAGGGGAGCAGACCCTCGATCGGTGCCTCGAGCTGGCGCCCGCCGATCACGCCGCGCGCTTCATGCTCGCCAACCTCTACTTCCTCCGCCAGATTCCGGCAGCGGCGCTCGCGCACGTCCGGATGCTGTTGCAGGCCGATCCCCAGGAGATCGCCTATCTGTCGCTCGAAGCCGCTTGCCTGGCCCGCCTGGGCGAAACCGACCGCGTGACCGAGATCAACGAAGGTCTGGCCGCGCGCTTCCCGGTTCAGCCGAAGATGTGGCTCAATGTCGGCCACTCGCACCGCACGGCGGGCGACCGGGCTCGCGCCAGAGCGGCCTACGAGCGGGCGCTGACGCTGGCGCCGGGATTCGGCGAGGCATGGTGGGCGCTCGCCAACCTCAAGGTCGAGCCGTTCTCGGACGCCGATGTGGCGGCCATGACCGCCCGCCTCGCCGACGCCACCGACCGCGACCGGCTGCATCTCCACTTTGCGCTGGGGAAGGCCCTGGAGGATCGCAAGACGTTCGCCGACGCTTTCCACCACTATGCCGAGGGCGCGAAGATGCATCTGGCGACGGCGCCGCATGACGCCGCGGCCGCCACCGCCCGAAGCGAGCGAACGACCGGGTTCTACACCCGGGAAGTCTTCGAAGCCCGGGCGGGGCAAGGCGACCCCTCTGATGCGCCGATCTTCGTGGTCGGTCTGCCACGCTCCGGTTCGACCCTGGTTGAGCAGATCCTCGCCAGTCACTCCGCAGTCGAAGGCACCATGGAGCTGCCGGAGATCCCCAATCTGGTGCTCGCGCTGGAGGCGTCGGCGCGGCGCCATGGGGCCTCATGGCCCGAAGCGCTGGCTGATCTTTCGCCTGCCGACCTCGCGCGCCTGGGCGCGGCCTATCTCGAGGGAGCTGGCGCCTACCGCCGCACCGCACGCCCACGCTTCATCGACAAGATGCCCGGCAACTTTCTTCAGGTCGGCCTGATCCATCTGATCCTGCCCAACGCGAAGATCGTCGATGTGCGCCGCCATCCCATGGCCGTGGGCTTCTCCTGCTTCAAACAACACTTCGAAGGCGGCGCGCCGTTCTCCTATGACCTCGGCGACATCGGTCGCTGGTACGCCGACTACGTGCGTCTGATGGACCATTTCGAAACGGTCGCACCCGGCCGCGTACACCGAGTGACCTACGAAGACCTCGTGGAGAACACCGAAGACGAAGTGCGCCGGTTGCTCGCCGCCCTGAACCTCCCGTTCGAGGCGGCGTGCCTCGCGTTCCATGAGAACCGCCGCGCCGTGCGGACGATCAGCTCCGAGCAGGTGCGCCAGCCGATCTTCCGACAGGGCCTCGATCAGTGGCGCAACTTCGAGCCTTGGCTCGGACCCCTGGCTGAAGCCTTGGGCGAGCGCCTCACAGTCTGGCGGAGTTGAACAAGCGCTCTCTACAAATCACACTTACGAGATGTGATACGTAGGATTGACGCGGCGAAGCTTGTGCGCAAACTAGGCCGCGGATGGTCGAAAACTAGGCAAGACAATTCGATCTGTCCGGGCTGGGCGGCGCGACATTGCGGTCGCGAAGGACGCAGCTCGTCATAGCCAGTGCGATCACAGTCCCGGACGCTGAAGGGCCGACCGGAACGTGGCGCGAAGCAACCTTACGGGGGTCCCTATGCGGAATTACAAGTCGTCTGCTTCTCTGGCCGCTCTGGTAGCGGCCGCGGGTCTTGCGAGCGCATCCCACGCCCTCGCCGCCGATCAACCGGCTTCGGTGGAAGAGGTGATCGTCACCGGCACGCGCCAAGTGGGTATCAAGGCGGCCGACAGCCCGGCGCCGATCCAGCTGGTCGGCGCCCAGGTGTTGAAGAAGGGCGGCGCGACCGACCTGGCGACCTCGCTGGCCGCCAACGTGCCCTCGATGAATATCCAGACCACGGGCGGCGACGCAGCGGCCGTGCAGATTCAGGCGGCGCTGCGTGGCCTCGGCCCCAACGACACCCTGGTTCTTGTCGACGGCAAGCGCCGACACACCACCTCCAACCTGGCGGTCGATTCGGGCAGCGCCTACACCGGCTCGGCGACCACCGATCTCTCGTTCATCCCGGTGGGGTTGATCGATCACGTCGAAGTGCTGACCGACGGCGCCGCGGCCCAGTACGGCTCTGACGCCATCGCCGGCGTGGTCAACATCATCCTGAAACACGGCGAGACGCCCGCCACCCTGACGCTCACCGGCGGGCAATACTTCAATGGTCAAGGCGACAACTTCGACGTGTCGTTCGACAAGGGCTTTAACCTGGGCGACAGAGGCTACTTCGACATCGCGCTCGAAGAGCACTACCACGAATTTACCTACACCGGCATCGGCGACAACCGGGTGACGGATTCCTCGGGCAACCTCCTGGCGGGATTGCCCTATCCGAACTCTAACTCCGGGGGCGCTTTCAACTTCCCGCACGTCAACATGTTGAACGGCGACCCGCAGTACAATCTCTACAACGCAATGTATAACTCAGCCTATAAGCTGAACGACGACATCGAGTTTTACAGCTTTGGCAGCTTCGGCTACCGCACCGCGTGGCACTACGAAAACTTCCGCCGGCCCAGTGTCGTCGAGGCGACGACCTCGACCGGTGAAGCGGTCCTGCCGTTCCCCTATGGCTTCGACCCACGGGAAAAGTTCGACGAGACCGACTACTCGTTCACCGGCGGTCTGCGCGGCGTGGCGGCTGGCTGGCATTGGGACCTATCGTCGACCTACGGCGGAAACCACGTCGACGCCTACACCGTGAACTCGGCCAATCCAGGAATGTTCTCAGTCCTGCAGGGCCTGTCGCCGACGCTGATCACGCCACAGACCAACTTCTATGACGGCTCGTTCGACGCCACCGAATGGACCACGAACCTCGATTTCGAAAAGCTGTTCACATTCGATTCCGGGCCGACGGTCGATGTCGCTTTCGGCGGTGAATTTCGGCGCGACACGTTCGCTATTGGGGCCGGCGACCCGGCTTCCTATGAGTATGGCGGCGGTCAGTCCTTCGAGGGCTACCTGCCGGCCGAAGCGGGCAACTGGAATCGCGACAACTACAGCGCCTACATCGATGTGGCGGTGAACCCGATCAAGAACCTGCACCTCGATGTCGCCGGCCGCTACGAGCACTACAGCGACTTCGGCAACGCGACGGTGGGCAAGTTCACCGGCCGTTACGACTTCAACGACATGTTCGCCCTCCGTGGCACGGTCAGCACCGGCTTCCGGGCCCCGACCCTGGCCGAGGAACACTACTTCGGCGTCAATGTGGCCCCGAGCTCAGCCTTCGGTCAGTTGCCGCCTAACTCGGCCGCGGCGGCCGTGGCTGGGTTCAGTCCTCTGAAGCCGGAAAAATCCGACAACTACAGCGTCGGTTTCATCGTCCATCCGGCGCCCAGCCTGCAGTTCACGGTCGACGCCTACGACATCGAAATGCACGACCGCATCATCAACAGCGGCGACATCTTCGGCCTGCTCGGCGGCGAGACGGTTTCGCAGAACGTGCTCAACGCCGTCGTCTCCGGCGGCATCTCACTGCCGACTGGCGTTTCCACGGTGGGGATCCAGATCTTCTCGAACACCGCCAACACCAGCACCAAGGGCGTGGAGGTGACCGGCAGCTACGCCAGCGACTTTGGCGAATTCGGCCACGTCGACTGGACCTTGGGCTTCAACTACAACCGGACCGTCATCACGAGGTTGTTCGATCTACCCGAGCAGGTGACCGTCCCGGAAATCGGTCAGACGTCTCTGTTGACGTTTCAGTCAATTACCGCGCTGACGCAGGCCACACCACGTTACAAGGTCGTTCTCCAGGCCCTGTGGTCCCTTCACAAGTGGTCGGCGACAGTGCGTGAGACGATATACGGGCCGACAGCGCAGTGGTCCGCCGCTCCCAGCGATATGGTCTACTATCAGATCGGGGCCACCGGCATTACCGACCTGGATATCGGCTACAAGTTCAATAAGAGCATCCAGCTCGATGTCGGCGCGAACAACCTGTTCAATACCATCCCGCCGGGGATCAAGGATCCGGCGAGCAATTTTGGTCACGTCTTCAATGCGCCCTACGCCTTCGCGCCGTGGAATCCCAACGGCGGCTACTACTACGGCAAGCTAACCTTCACGTTCTAGGCCAGGCTTGACCGTGAACGCGCCCCCTTCCCTTGACCGGGAAGGGGGCGTTTTCGTTTTGCAGAAATCCGGAGCTAGTGCGCGACAGCTGGCTCGAAGCCGCTGGTGGCCGGCTTGACAGCCTGAGCTTCGATTTCGACGAGCGCGCCTGGGGCGGCGAGGCCGGCGACCTGGACGGTGGTGCGCGCCGGCTTGTTGGGCTGGGCCGGGGTGGCGAAGAACTGGCTGTAGCCGCCCATCATGCCCATGAAGTCCATCTTACCGGTCGCCGGGTCGGCGACCAGGAAGACGCGCATCATCACGATGTCGCCAAGCCCGAAGCCTTTGGACTTCAGCGCCGCCTCGATCTTGGTCAGGGCGTCGACGGTCTGAGCCTTGGTGTCGCCAGCCGAGGCCGCGCCCGGCGTGCCGCTGACGTAGGCGACGTCCGCTCCCCCCAACCCCTTGACGACCACGATGCTGGAGATCGGGAACGTACCGGCCCCCGTCCGCTCGATCGTCACCGGCGCGGCGAAGGCCGCCGTCGCGGCCCCGGTCAAGACGAGACTGGCCAGAATTGCTTTGGCTTTCGACATGTTGCTCTCCCGATGAAATGGCCGCGACATCAAAGCGGTGAGCCTTGCCTCTGGCAAGGGCGTGACAGCTGCTGAGCACGGCGCGACAGGGGCGCCCGGACAATGAGCACGTCAGCGCCGCATGACGCGGCGTGAGTGGGGCAAAAGACCGTGAGGTGGCGAAGAGGTCTGGCCGAGGGCGGACGAGGCGCCCTAGATGCGAAACCTAGATTGTTTCGGGAGGGGCCCTGTTGGCTGACGATTCCAGCGCGCCGATGACGCGCCGCTCGCTGTTCACGCTCATCGGCGTCGCCGCCGGCGGGGCGGTGATGCTGGAGGCGATGTCCTCGCTCGCCTACGCTGGCGAGTCTGGCTACCAGGGCCCGATCCAGCTCAGCGGCGACCCAAAGGGGTCCAGCGTCCTGATCCTCGGCGCGGGGCTGGCCGGCATGTGCGCGGCCTATGAACTCCGCAAGGCCGGCTACAAGGTCCAGATCCTGGAATACAACGACCGTCCGGGCGGCCGGAACTGGTCGCTTTACGGCGGTGACACCTATACCGAGCTCGGCGGGTTCACGCAGAAGGTCGGCTTCGACAAGGGCCTCTATCTCAATCCCGGTCCCTGGCGCATTCCGCATCACCACTACGCGGTGCTCGACTACTGCAAGCGCCTCGGCGTCATGCTCGAGCCGTTCACGCAGGTGAACTACAACGCCTACGTCCACTCCACGAAGGCCTTCGGCGGCAAGCCCCAGCGCTATCGGACGGTGCAGGCCGACTTCAACGGCTACGTCGCCGAACTGCTGGCCAAGTCGGTGCGGCAGAACAGCCTCGACCAGGCGGTGACGAAAGAGGACAAGGAAGTCCTCCTCATGGCCCTGCGTCAGTGGGGCGCGCTCGACAAGGACTGGAACTATGCCAAGGGCGTCGATTCCAGCGGCCGGCGCGGCTGGGCCTCGGATCCGGGCGGCGGGACGACCTCGGTTCCTACCCCTTCCGATCCATTGGCGATGAGCGACCTATTGCAGTCCGGCCTCTGGGGGGCGATCGGCGCGGGCCTCGGCTACGAGTTCCAGAGCACGATCTTCCAGCCGGTCGGCGGCATGGGCATGATCGGCAAGGCCTTCGGCCGGCAGCTGGATGGCGTCATCCGCTACGGCGCCAAGGTCACCGACATCCGCCAGGACGACAAGGGCGTCACCGCGACGTTCATCGATTCCAAGACCGGCGGCCCGCCGCAGCAGGCCCGGGGCGACTGGTGCATCTGCACGATCCCCGCCACGGTTCTCGGCCAGATTCCGATCAACGTCGGCGCGCCGATGAAGGCGGCGATCGACGCGCTTTACTACGATGCCTCGCTCAAGGTCGGCCTGCAGTTCAAGCGTCGATTCTGGGAGCAGGACGAACAGATCTATGGCGGGATCACCTATACCGATCAGCCCAACGGCGTCATCGGCTATCCCAACGCCGACATGTTCAGCTCTGGTAAGGGCGTGCTGCTGGGCGCCTATGCGTTTGGCGGCCCGGCGTTCGAGTTCGCGGCCTTGCCACCGGAAGAACGGGTGGCGCGCACCTTGGAATACGGCGCCAAAATCCACCCGCAGTATAAGACCGAGTTCGACAACGGCGTCGCGGTCGCCTGGCATCGCGTCCCCTGGACGCTAGGGTGCGCCGGTCACTGGACCGAGGACCTTCGGGCCCAGCACTACGACAACCTCGCCGCCATGGACGGACGGATCGTGCTAGCGGGCGAGCACGTCTCGCGCATTCCCGCCTGGCAGGAGGGGGCGATCCTTTCCGCCCTCGACACCATCCGTCGTCTCCATCAACGCGTAATGGCGGCCTGAGCGCATGATCCGGACCTTGATCCTTCCCGTGGCGCTCGCCGCCGTCTCGATCGGCGGCTCCGCCGCCGCCCAGAGCTTCTACGACGGCCCCTATCCGATGCAGGGGGGCGAGGCGATCTACAAGGGCATCTGCCAAGGCTGCCACATGCCGGACGGGAAGGGGGCCGTCGGCGCCGGCGCCTATCCGGCCCTGGCTGGCGACAAGCGCCTGCAGAGCGGCGCCTATCCGGCCATGGTCATCGTGCGCGGACAGAAAGCCATGCCGCCGTTCGCGAATAACTTCTCGGACCAGCAGGTCGCCGATGTGGTCAATTATATCCGCACCCACTTCGGCAACGCCTACGCCGACAAAGTGGCCCCCGAGATGGTCAAGGCCCTCCGCCCCCCGCCAGCGGCGGTCCAGCGTCCGGAGTAGGGCCTAGTCGCTGAAGGCCGGGGCGCGCTTCTGCAGGTTGGACATCACAGCCTCGACCTGATTGGCGCTGCCGATAAGGGCCAGCTGTTCCCGCGTCTCCTCGATCAGGCCGGCCGCCTCGTCGGTCACCCGGGCGACGTCGTTGAACAGGCGCTTGGCGGCACGGACGGCGTTGGGATTCTTGCCAGCGATCTCGTGCGCGACCGCCATGGCCTCGCCTCGGGGGTCGGCGGTGACGCGGGTGGCGAAACCGAGCGTCAGAGACTCCTCGCCGGAAAACATCCGCCCGGTGTAGGTCAGCTCGCGTACGACGTCCTCGCGCGCCAGGTGGCGCATGAGGAGGGTGCCGCACATGTCCGGCACCAGGCCCCATTTGATCTCCAACACGGCCAGGCGCGCGTCGGGGGCGATGAAGCGCATGTCGGCCCCCAGCATGAGCTGGAAGCCGCCGCCAAAGGCGACGCCATGCACGGCGGCGATGACCGGGACCGGCACCTCGCGCCAGACCCACACGGCGTATTGGGCCCGATTGGCGATGCCGTGCGTGCGCGCATCAAGCGCCTGGCCGCCGGGGGCGGGCCGTCGCGGCCCTTCGGCCATACGGCCGAAGTTGCCCATGTCGAGGCCGGCGCAGAAGGCGCGACCTTCACCGGAAAGCACGACCGCGCGCAGGCCAGGCTCGGTCTTGAGACGCTCGCCCATGTCGATGAGGGCGCTGAACATGGCGTCGTCGAGGGCGTTCATTTTGTCGACGCGAACCAGCCGCACGTCCGCCACGCCGTTTTCGATTGTCACTTGAACCCGGTCGTTCATTTCCCTGATTTCCTTATGGTCTTGTAGATCGAGACATTTACCGCCGTGATCAGGACGGTCACCACGGCGACGGCGAGAAGAAAGGGCGCGGCCGCGGCGGGAAGGGCCCCGGACTTCACCAGTATGGCCACGACGGCCACGGCGAGCACCGCTCCTGCGGTCAGGAAGGCGTCTCCCAGAAACATCTTGCGCAGCTCGTTCGCAAGGGCGGTGACTACGTCCATGCGGCGCGCCTTCCCAGCACGAAGCGGACGAAGCCGGCCTTGGCGAGGCCGACGATCAGGAACGCAGCGATGAGAATGGGGATGGCGAGGTCTCCAGCCGGGAAGGGCGCACCCAACCCTTCGGCCAGCCAAAAGACGCCGAATCCCGACAGCAGCGCGCCGACGACGAATTTCAGGCTATTCTCCGGCACGCGGGCCAGCGGCGCGCGAACCATCAGACCAATGGCCAGGACCAGCGCCCAGGCGGCCCCGGCGCCGATCGCGGCCGGCAGCAGCATGCCGGGGCGGGCGGCCACGGCGAGGACGATGAACACCACTTCGGTCCCTTCGAGCAGGACCGCCTTGAAGGCCGCCATGCCGGCGATCCAGTCCGCCGCGCCGTTGAGCGCCGCGCTCTCCTCGGCGAACGCCTCGGTCTCGTCGTGCAACGCCAGCGCCCCACCAGCGCGCAGGATGGCCTTGCGCAGCCAGCCGAGGCCAAAAACCAACAGCAGCAGGCCGATCACGGTTTGCAGGCCATGGACCGGGATGCGGGCAATGAGCGGCCCGAGCAAGGTCACGGCCAGGGCCAGCAAGCCGAACGCGGCGAGGGTTCCCAGCAACGCGGGCCTGACGCCGCGCACGACGCTCACCGCCAGAACGATGGTGAAAGCCTCCACACCCTCGACGAATGAGGCCAGGAAGGCGGCCAACACGATAGGGGCGGCGGCGGCGAACATCGCTGAGGTCTATGCCTGAGGCCGCCTGGACACGCAAAGCCGACTGGTCGTCGCTAAATCCTGGACCCCGGGGCCTGTAAGTGGCTGGTTGGGCATGGCATTGAAACCAAAACTGGGAAGGGAGTCCGGTCATGCAGCGCCGCGCCGTCGCGTCCGTCCCCGACGCCGTCCAGGCGCCCGCCCGGGATCGCTGATGTCGGCGCCCCTTGATCTCGGTGAGTTGGCGGCCACCGAGTTGGATGCCGCCGTGGAGCTCTGGCGCGCCTGTGGTCTGACGAGGCCTTGGAACGATCCGCGCGCCGATGCCCATCGCGCCCTCGACGGGCCGGCCTCGACGATCCTGGCGGGCCGGGCGGGCGGGCGGCTCGTCGCCACGGCGATGGTTGGCGCCGATGGGCACCGGGCCTGGGTCTACTATCTCGCCGTCGCGCCAGACCTCAGGGGATCAGGATACGGCGCCGTCATGATGCGAGCCGCCGAGGCCTGGGCCCGCGCCCGCGGCATGCCCAAACTCGAGCTCATGACGCGTGAGGAGAACGCCGTAGCAATCGGATTCTATGCCGCGATCGGCTACGCCCGTGAGCCGGTCGCGGTCTTTTCAATCTGGTTGGACCGTTCGCGGGTATGAGGCGATCACGGTGAGCGCTGACCGCCTGCCCTTGGGCGCGAAAGCGAGCTTCGGTTTTGGCTCCATCGCGTTCGGAGTGACCCAGGTCGGCGCTGGCATGGCGCCGGTGTTCCTCAACCAGGTCCTTGGCATACCCGCCCTGACGGTCGGGGTGGTGATCATGGCGTCGCTCATGCTCGACGTCGTCCTGGACCTGGTCATCGGCCGCTGGTCGGATCGAACCCGCACCCGCTGGGGCCGGCGTCATCCGTTCATGTACGCCTCGGCGGTTCCGGCCGCGGTGCTGTTCTTTCTGGTGTGGAATCCGCCGATGGCGCTCTCGGGTCCGTCACTGGTCGCCTTCCTGGTGTTGATGATCATGGCGACGCGGATCGCCGTCACGCTCTACGAGATACCTAGCAACGCCCTCACTCCGGAGCTCACGGCCGACTTCGACGAGCGCACGGTCCTGCAGGCTTGGCGGTGGCTGTTCGGGGTTGTGGGCGCCGTGGGCGCAAGCCTGTTGCTCAACGAGGAGTTCCTGGGCGGCGCCCACGCCGGCGTCCTCTATCGGCAGGGCTACGCCCACTGGGCTGCCGTCGCCGCGGGGCTCATCCTCGTCTCAATCCTGGTCTCGGCGCTCGGGACGCAGCGGCGAATCGCCACTTTGCCGTCCCCGCCGCGGCGGACGGCCAGCCTGCGCGATCAGGCGCGTGAGATCCGCCTCACGCTCATGAACCGTTCGCTCGCCGCCCTCCTGCTGGGGAGTGTGATCGGCGGCATCGCAACGGGCCTCAAGACCGCGCTGGACGTCTACTTTTTCACCCATGTCTGGAGCCTCACGCCGGCTCAGTACGGCTGGCTGGCGCCAGCGGTCGCCGTCGGATCGGTGCTTGCGGTGCTCGCCGCTCCGGGTTTCGGGCGACGGTTCGGCAAGAAGCAGGCGATGATCAGCCTGTTCGTGGCCTCGACGGCCCTGACCGCGGGACCGCTCTTCCTGCGCCTGCTGGGATTGATGCCGCCCAACGGCTCGCCGTGGATTTTGCCGATCCTGGGGCTCGATACGCTCGCCGCTTCCACCCTGGGTCTGGTGGGCTACATCCTGGCCGGCTCCATGTCCGCAGACCTGGTCGAGGACGCGGCGGTGAAGAGCGGGGCCCGCTCCGAAGGCTTGCTCTACGCCGTCAATGGCCTGGCGGCCAAGTTCACCGCTGGGCTGGGCGCATTCGCAGCCGGCGTCCTCCTGACGCTGGTTCATTTTCCGACCCACGCCGCGCGCGGGACGGTGGCGACCGACGTCGTCCGCCACCTGGTGGAACTCTATTTGCCGGTGTCGGTGGCGCTCAACCTGGGCGCCATTGCCTGCCTGGGGCTCTATCGGATCGACCGCAACACCCACCAACGCAACCTCGACGCCCTGCGCGACGCCGGCCTGGCCGAGCGGGGGTCCGTGTGAGCTTTCTACGCCTCATCCCGTTCGCCTTCGGTCTCGCCCTGCTGGGGAGTCCGGCAGGCGCCTCCGACTCCAATTTCCTCTGGCACGTGGTGCGCGACCTGTGCCTGACGGACATCAGGCTCACCGGCCACCCGGCGCCCTGCCTGGCGGTCGACCGGCGGGCGGGCTGGGCGGTGCTCAAGGTCCCCGGGGAGCACACGCAGGTTCTGCTGGTTCCCACGACGCGCATCGCCGGCATCGAGAGCCCGAAACTGCTGGCGCCGGGTGGTCCCAACTATTGGCAGGCGGCCTGGGCGGCGCGCCGATGGGTTGAGCGCAAGGCGACCGCCCCGATCCCGCGTGAGAAGATCGGGCTAGCCATCAACTCGGTCTATGGCCGCAGCCAGGACCAGTTGCATATTCACATCGACTGCGTCCGCGCCGATGTGATCGCCAAGCTGAAGGCAAACGCGGGAGCGATCGGTCTGGCTTGGGCGCCGTTCCCGGTCAGCCTCGCCGGCGAAGACTACCGCGCCATGCGACTCTCCGGCGCCGAGCTGGGCGAGCGCGATCCGTTCAAGCTGTTGGCGGCGGAGAGTCCGGGAGTTCGCGCCACCATGGGAAGCCAGACCTTGATCGTGATCGGCGCACAGTCACCTGACGGGTCGCCGGGTTTCGTGCTCCTGGCCGCCGAGGCGGGACGCTCGAACAACCCTGACGGGCACGGCGAGGCGCTACTCGACCACACCTGCGCCGCCCTGGGGCCCGCAGCCTAGGCGGCGAGGCCTTGCAGCTTGGCGGCATGTTCCCGGACCTGTTCCGGACCGCCGAGCAGCTGCCGGTCGAGACCGATGCGCTTGAACCAGAAATGCAGGCCGAGCAGGTCGGTGAAACCCATGCCGCCGTGGACCTCGGTCGCGGTGCGGGCGACGAAGCGCGAGACTTCCGACAGGTGGGCCTTGGCGTGGGCCGCGACCAGCGGCGCCTCGGCCGGAACATGGTCGAAGGCGTAGGCCGCGTACCAGACCAGGGCCCGGCAAGGTTCGAGTTCGGCGGTCATCTCGGCGCAGAGATGCTTGACGGCCTGGAACGATCCGATCGGCCGGCCGAATTGCTGACGCTCCTTGGCGTAGGCCACGGCCTTGTCGACCATCGCCTGGGCGGCGCCCAGCATGTCGGCCGCAAGCATCACAAATGCGGCGTCGCGCAGGGCGGGGAGGGCGTCCGAAGCAGCGAGCCGCTCGGCCGGCGCGCGATCGAAGCGGACCTCGGCAAAGCGCCGCGTGGCGTCGATCGTCGGGAGGGCGACGATCTGCGCGGCCGAGCCTTCGACCAGCCAGAGGCCGCCCGTCCGGTCGGCGACGACCAGCAGGTCCGCGCCCGCGGCGTCGAGGGCGAACATCGAAGCGCCAGTCAGCTTTCCATCGGACGCATTCACGCCGGCCGCGTCGCGGGCGCCGGCTATCGCCTCGTGCAGGACGGCTCCGGCGATAATCTCGCCGGCCGCCAGCTTGGGCAGCCACGCGGCCTGTTGGGCCGGGGAGCCGGCGAGCGTGAGAGCGAGCGGCGCCAGTACGGCTGCGCCGAGGAAGGGCGAGGGCGCGACGAAACCGGCGATGGCTTCCGCCGCCAGGGCTGCATCGAGCAGCGTAAGGCCAAGGCCGCCATGCTCATCGGCGATGAGCAGGCCCGGAACCCCCAGGTCGGTCAGTTGAGCCCAGACATCGGCGGCGACCGGCTCGCCGTTTTCGGCGAAGCTGCGGACGCGGGCGAGCGGCGCGGCGCGGGTGAGGACGCCCGCGAGCGAATCCTGCATCAGACGCTGGTCGGCGGTGAGCGCGAAGTCCATCAGGCGGCCTTTCCTTCGCGGGGCAGGCCCAGCCCGCGCTCGGAGATGATGTTCTTCTGGATCTGCGCCGTGCCGCCGCCGATGATCAGGCCGAGGTCGAACATGTAGCGCCACTGCCAGGCGCCGCCGGCGCGCAAATGCTCGCCCGTTTCGTACAGCACGCCCGACTCGCCGAGCGCGTCGATGGCCAGGGCCGCGATCTGGTGGTTGAGTTCGCAGCCTTGCAGCTTGACGACGAGCCCGGCCAGCCCTGCCGCCTCGCCGCCGATCTGGCTGGTGATCACGCGCAGGCCGTTGAACTTCATCGCCAGCACGCGGGCCTGGAGGGCCATCAGCCGGTCTCTGAGCAGGGGATTGTCGATCAGTCGCCCGCCCGCCGCCTGCTCGCCCTGCATGAGCGCAATCAGCTCGGCGAGCCGCGCCTCGGTGGCGTTGGGATCGCCCAGCATGCCGCGTTCGTGGCGCAGGGTGGCGTTGGCGACGCGCCAGCCTTCGCCGCGCCGGCCGACGATCTGGCTCTTGGGCACACGCACATCGGTGAAGAAGACTTCGTTGAATTCGGCCCGTCCGGTCATGGTCCGCAGCGGCCGCACCTCGATTCCCGGTGTCTTCATGGAGAAGATCAGGTAGCTGATGCCGGCGTGCTTTTCGGCCTGCGGCTCGGTGCGGACCAGGCAGAACATCATGTCGGCCTGGGCGGCAGTAGAGGTCCAGATCTTCTGCCCGTTGATGATGAAGTCGTCGCCTTCTTCGGTCGCGCGCGTGGAGAGCGAGGCGAGGTCGCTGCCCGAGCCAGGCTCCGAATAGCCCTGGCACCAGACCACCTCGCCGCGCAGGGTCGGGGCGATCCAGCGCGTCTTCTGATCCTCGGTCCCGAGTTCGAGCAGGGTGGGGACCAGCATCGAGATGCCTTGGCCGCCGAGGCCCGTGGGCGCGCGAGCGGCGACGAACGCCTCGGCGATGATCCGACTGTTCAAAATATCCGGCTTGGCGCCAAAACCGCCGTAAGCCCGTGGGATGGTCCGGGCCGCATAGCCACGCTCAATGAGCAGGGCCTGCCAGGCCAGCAGGTCGGCGCGGTCGGCGCCCTGGCCCGGAAAGCGGTCGCTGTACGTTGCGAGGAAAGCCCGCACCTCGTCGCGAAAGGCTTCGTAGGCAGGGCCGTAGGCGAGGTCCATGGTTTCACTCCCTGCGCGAAGCCTAGGCCGACGATTCCGGGGAGGCTAGGCTGACGCCGGGGCAGGCCCATAGGATGGGTTCCGCGCCTGACCCGCCAACGGGAGGCAGGGAGAACGCCATGACCGACCTGCGAGTGCCGGACGAGATCGCCGCCACTGTGGTGACGCCCAAGGCCTACGCCGAGGACAAGCCCGTCCACGAAGCCTTCCGCTGGCTGCGCGCCAATAATCCCCTTGGCCGGGCCGAACTGGAGGGTTGCGCGCCATTCTGGATCGTCACCAAGCACGCCGACATCCTGGACGTCAGCCGGCAGAATGCGCTGTTCCATAACGGTGATCTTTCCACGACCTTCGTCACCCTCGAGACCGACGCCAGGGTCCGCAAGATGACCGGAGGCAGTCCGCACCTCGTCCGCTCGCTGGTGCAGATGGACGCCCCGGACCACCCGAAATATCGCGTCCTGACCCAGTCTTGGTTCCTGCCGCAGAACATTCGCCGGCTGGAGGAACGCATCCGCTTCATCGCTCGCGAGCATGTGGCGAAATTCGAAGAGCTGGGCGGGACTTGCGACTTCGTGAACGATGTGGCCCTGACATTCCCGCTGCGTGTGGTGATGGAGATCCTGGGCGTTCCGGAGGCCGACATGCCGCGGATGCTGAAGCTCACCCAGGAGCTGTTCGGCGCGGCGGATTCCGAGCTCAACCGTTCTCACGACGAGTCCGGCCAACGGGACGAAGGCATCGGCGATATCCAGGCGACGATCGCCGACTTCTTCATGTACTTCAAAGCCATCAGCGATGATCGCCGCGCCGCGCCAACGGCCGACCTGGCCACGGCGATCGCCAACGGCCAGATCGACGGCGCGCCGCTGAACGACTTCGAGGCGATGTGCTACTACATCATCGTCGCCACGGCGGGGCACGACACTACATCCTCGTCCACAGCGGGCGCGATCTGGGGCATGTGCGAGTTTCCGGAGGCCTTCGCCAAGGTAAAGGCCGATCCGTCGCTGATCCCTGGCCTGGTGGACGAGTCGATCCGCTGGACAACGCCAGTGAAGCACTTCATGCGCTCGGCGACCGAAGACACCGAACTTCGCGGCCGTGCGATCGCCAAGGGCGACTGGCTGATGCTCTGCTATCCGTCGGGCAACCGCGACGAGGAGGTGTTCGAGGATCCCGACACCTTCCGCCCCGAACGCAGTCCCAACCGGCATCTCGCCTTCGGCTACGGCGCCCACCTCTGCCTCGGTCAGCACCTGGCCAAAATGGAGATGCGCATCCTCTGGGAAGAGCTGCTGCCGCGTCTCAAGTCGGTGGAATTCAACGGCGAGCCTCAGCGCAGCGTCGGCGGCTTCGTCAGCGGCCCCAAGCGCCTGCCGATCCGCTACGCGCTGGCCTGAGACCACCGTAATTTCACCCCTCGGCCGGTGTTTTCACCGTTGTTTGTGGGCGCTTCAGGGCGCCACCGGTAAGAGGTGATCAGCCTAATCTGCGGATAAAAATGCTGCTGCAGCGCCGCCGGCGTTTCAGGGTTCACGATGTCAAAGAACGCTAGATTGCATTATGCAATAGTCGGCGGATCTCGGTCAAGGCAGGGCGCAGCGGCGCGTCGGGCTCAGCCCGTCGCCGCGTAGATCATCACCCCGGCGGCGACGGAGAGGTTGAGGCTGTCGGCGCGGCCGCGCATCGGAATCTTGACGTTGACGTCGCAGGCCGCGGCGAGTTCGGGCGTCAGGCCCGCCTGTTCATTGCCGAGCAGGATGAGCGAGGGCCGGCGGTAGTCGGCGGCGCGGAAATCGGTGGTCGCGGTGAGCAGCGTACCGACCATCGAACCGGGCCAGCCCGCCCGCCAGGCCAGGAATTCGTCGGCGGTCGCCCGGGCGATCCGGACCGCGAAGATCGAGCCCATGGTCGCCCGCACCGCCTCTACGGAATAGGGATCGCAGGTCTCGCCGATCAGGATCAGGCCGCCGACGCCAGCGGCGTCGCAGGTCCGCAGGATCGTGCCGAGGTTGCCGGGATCACGCACCTGCTCGAGAGCGACGAGCACGCCGTCGCGCGGCATCTCGGTGAGCGGCGTGAACCGCTGTTCGAAGACGCCCAGAACCGTCTGGGGGTTCTCGCGCCGTGAGATCTTTTCGAGGATCGCCGGCGTCACCTCAATGACCTCGCGAGCCCGAGCGGCGGCGCGTTCGAGGGCCGGATGGCCGGCGGCCCTGCCGGCGTACATCAGGATCGCCGGTGCGAAGCCGAGATCGACGGCCTCGGTGACGATCTTCAGCCCCTCGGCGAGGAAGAGGCCGCTCTCCTCGCGCGCCTTGCGCAGATGCAGGGCGCGGACCTGCTTGACCGTGTCGTTGGCGAGCGAAGTGACCGTCTTCGAGCCGACGGCGCTCATTGGGCGCTCCAGCGGGCGAAGAACGACAGGCCCGCGCCGCGGCCGTCGCCGTCCTCCTTGAGGGCCAGCTCGCCCCAATCGACGGCGCCGCCGCGATCGCCGAGCGCGCCGGCGGTGAGATGGGCGAGGGCGAGACCGGTCAGCCGTTCGGAGTAGGCGTTGAGGATCAGGAACGAGGCATCGTCGGCGAGCAGGGCGGCGCAGCCGGCCATGAGGTCCGGCAGGTCGTCGTAGAGGCGCCAGGTCTCGCCGCCCGGCCCGCGGCCGAACTTCGGCGGATCGAGCAGGATGGCCCCGTAGCGCGCGCCGCGGCGAACCTCGCGCGCCACCCATTTGCGGGCGTCCTCGCAAATCCAGCGGATCGGCGCGTCGGTCAGGTTCGACAGGGCGGCGTTGTCGCGCGCCCAACCCACCGCCCGCTTGGAGGCGTCGACGTGAGTCACCTGAGCGCCGACCGCCGCCGCCGCCAGACTGGCAATGCCGGTGTAGCCGAACAGATTGAGCATGCGTGCGCCGGGCCGGGCCGCGAGGCGGCTGGTAATCCACTCCCAGTTGGCGGCGTGTTCGGGAAAGAGCGCGAGGTGCCGGAAGGCCGTAAAGCGAGCGTGAAAGCGAACGTTGCGCCAGGCCATGGGCCAGGTCTCCGCCGCCGGCCCGGCGAAACGCCAGCGACCGGCTTCCTCCTCGTCCGACGGTTCGAAGACGGCGAAGGCGTGATCCCAGTCCGGCAGACGCGGCGCCCACAGGCACTGCGGCTCAGGCCGGACAACGAGATGCGGGCCGTAGCGCTCGAGCTTGCGGCCGCCGCCGCTGTCGACCAGCGCATGGTCCGGCCACGGCTGGGCTGTGAGGGCGACCGGCTCGGCGGCGAGGCGTGGGCTCATGGGCATGCCTTATCAGCATGACTTGTCGCGAGGGAGGGGCGGAACGGTTCCCCCGGCTGGCCGCCGCGATCTGTTACAAGCGCGGTCGAATCGGTCGAGACAGCTTCGCCGATCGGATCGGTTTCGGAAGTCAGCTTTCATACGATCATGCCGCGCGCCACGATCCTGACGACGGTCTTCAACTGTGAGGACTATATCGCTATCGCCGTCGAGAGCGCCTTGGCGCAGACGGAACGAGACATCGAGGTTCTTGTCGTCGACGACGGCTGCACCGACCGGACCATCGAAAGGCTCAGGCGTTTCGAGGATTCACGGCTGAGGATCATCTCCTGTGGTCGGCAAGGGCAGTCGCGGGCGTTGAATACCGGCCTCGCCGCCGCGTCGGCGGAGTACGTCGCCATCCTCGACGCGGACGATGTGGCGCTACCAGATCGCGTGCGACTTCAGGCTGGCTTCCTCGACAACAACGATCAGGTTGTCCTCGTCGGTTCGCGTTTTCGCCCGAGCATCGACGCCAGCGGCGATCGGATCCGACGCGACGTCCTGGCGACGGAGGTCGATGGAATAGTCGAGGCGCTGCAGAAATTCGTCACGCCGATGTTCCACAGTTCGGTCATGTACCGAAAGGCTGCTGTGGTGGCGATCGGCGGCTATGACGAGACGCTGCTGTGCTACAAAGACACCGATCTCTACGTCAGGGTCATCGGCCCCCACCGCAGCCGGAGCATCGTCAATCTCGACGCTGAACTTTCGCTCAAACGCCTTCACGCCGGGCAGTTCTTCGGGCCCGACAACGGCGTGAGAGTCTCGCCGGCGGGCTTACGGTCTGCGGCGACGGTGAGAGGCCGGATCGCGGAGGCGTTCGGGACGTCGCGCCAGGCGGTGTAGGGCGGCAAGCTTGAAACACCCCTTGCCCTTGCTCCGGACGCACGATTCTCGCTAAGTGGCGGATTGGGTTTTTCTGACCGAAGGGCGGCCCGTGAGCGACATTCTCAACGAACCGCGCCGCTCGGCGCGCAAGGCCAAGGGCGACGGACACCTGCGCCGCGCCGAGATCCTGGAAGCCGCGGAGCGCATCTTCGTCGTTCACGGCTACGAAGGGGCGACGATCCGCAAGATCGCCGACGAGGTGGGGGTGTCCTCGACGGCGCTCTACATGCACTTTCGCGACAAGGACCAGATCCTCCTCGAAATCTGCGCCGGCGCGATGCACGAACTCCTGGAGTGCAACAGCCAGATCTACGTCATGCCGATCGACGCCGTGACCCGGGTGCGGCTGATCCTCGACGGCTACATGGATTTCGCCTTGGCGCACCCCAACGCCTATCGCCTGGTGTTCGGCCCGACGCCGGTGACAGAAACCATGCATCGCTCTCATGTGACCAAGGAGCTGGGCGCCCAGTGCCTGGACCGCTTCGCTTCGGTGGTGCGCGAACTGGCCGCGGAGGGCCGCCTGCGCGTGGCCGATCCCGAGACCGCGCATCAAGTGCTGTGGGCGGCCTGCCATGGCCTTGTCACGCTGATGATCGCCAAGCCGGAATTCGAGTGGAAGCCGACTGAGGAATTGAAGCGGGCCATGCTCGACGGCCTGCTCCACGGCCTCGTCGCCGACTAGATTTCATGCGCGCGCGCGCCGCCTTGGCCGGCGCGGCCGCGACGCTGTGGGCGGCTCCATCACTTGCCGCCCCGCGCATAGTCTCGCTTGATCAGTGCGCGGACCAATATGTGCTGGCCATGGCCCCGCGGGCCGATATCGTCGGGCTCTCGACCCGGGCGCGCAACGACGATTCATACCTGAAGAACGCGGCGCAGGGTTTGCCGGAACGCCGGGCCACGGCCGAGAGCGTCCTCGCCGCCCGGCCGGATGTCGTGGTCCGCTACTGGGGCGGTGATGCTCGCCTGGTTTCCGATCTTGAACGACGCGGAGTCCGCGTGCTGACGATCGACGACGCCACCGATTTCGCCGGGGTGCGGGCCGATATCCGCCGCATCGCCCGAGGGCTGGATGAGCCGGCCGCCGGTGAACGCCTTGTGGCAGGCATGGACGCCGAGCTTGCGGCGGCGCGTGGGGCCGGCGCCACCCGTGGAGTCTATTATTTCACCTCCGGCGGCGACACGCTCGGGCCTGGAACCCTCGTGGATTCCATGATCCGGGCTGCGGGTTTCACCAACCTCGCGACCCGCCCCGGTTGGGGCGCGATCTCGGCCGAGCGCCTGGTCATGGCTCCCCCGTCGCTGTTTGTGCTCGGTTTCTTCGACGCCGACATGGCGGCCACGCTGCGTTGGAGCGTCGGGCGCCAGGCCATGGTCCGGCGGCTGATTGCCGGACGAACCAGCGTCTCCGTGCCGGGCTCGATCCTGGGGTGCCCGGCCTGGTTCGTCGCCGATGGCTCCGCCCAGCTCGCCGCCTGGGCCCGCGCCCATCCCGGTCGGCCCTGATCATGCGCTTTCTCGTTCTGCTCCTGGCCGCACTCGTCGCCAGCGTGGGGCTCGCCACGGTCCTGGGCGAGACGCCGCTCTCAGCGGCCCAGTACGCCACCGCCTTCGTTCATCCAGGTTCGGCCCCGGGGGAGATCCTCTGGTCGCTCCGCTTGCCAAGGGTCTGCGTGGCGGCGCTCGTGGGCGCCCAGCTTGGCCTGGCTGGAGCGGTCATGCAGGGCCTGCTGCGCAATCCGCTCGCCGATCCGGGCGTGCTCGGTGTCTCGGCGACAGCGGCGCTGGGCGCCTCGGCGATCATCGCCGTGGGTCTGGCGAGCGCGCCGGGCGCCGTGGAGCTGGCGGCCATGGCCGGCGCCCTCGGCGGGGGGGCGGTCGTGACGTTGCTGGCCGCGCGCCTGCGCGAGCCGGAGACCCTGATCCTGTTCGGCGTGGCGCTTTCGTCCCTGGCCGGGGCGGCGACGGCGCTGGTCTTCAACCTGTCGCCGTCGCTGATCACCACCAGCGAAGTCATGAACTGGCTGCTTGGGTCGGCCGCAGGGCGGAGCTGGGGCGACCTCGGCGCCGCGGCGGTCCCGACCTTGATCGGGGCCGGCCTGGCCGCCTGGGCGGCGCGGGGCCTGTCGATGTTGACCCTGGGCGAGGAGACGGCCGCGCTTTCGGGCCTGCCCATGGGGCGGCTGCGCGCCGCGGCGGTGGCTGGCGCGGCCCTGCTCACCGGCGCGGCGGTGGCGACGGCCGGGGTGATCGGTTTCGTGGGGCTCGCCGCCCCACACCTCGTCCGCGGCGCAGTGGGTGAGGATCCTGCCCGCACCCTGGCGCCCTCGGCGCTGGCGGGCGCGATCCTGCTGGTGCTGGCCGATCTCGCCGCCCGCGTGATCCCAACGCCCGAGGAGCTAAAGCTGGGTGTGGTCACGGCGCTGCTCGGCGCGCCGCTCTTTGCGCTGCTCGCCTGGCGCGCGGCCCGGAGCTGGCGGACATGAGCGCGGCGCTGGCGCTGGACGGTGCGGGCGTGATGCTCGGCGGCCGACCGGTTCTGGCCGGCGTCGACCTCGAGATCCATCCAGGCGAAGTCGTCGGAGTGGTCGGGCCCAATGGCGCGGGCAAGACCACACTGCTGCGCGCGGCTCTGGGGCTGATCAAGCTCTCGGACGGCGTGGCGCGACTCGCCGGCCGGGAGGTGACCGCGCTTACCGAGGCCGAGCGAGCGAGCCTCGCCGGCTATCTGCCGCAGGAGCGTCGCGCGGCCTGGAACCTGCCGGCTTGGCGCGTCGCCGCACTGGGGGCCTGGCGCGTGGCCCCGAGCGAGGCCCGCACGGCGGCCTTGGCGGCCATGGCGGAGCTCGGGGTCGCGGCCCTGGCCGAACGAGGGATCAACGACATGTCCGGCGGTGAGCGAGCCAGAACTCTGATCGCCCGCCTGCTGGCGACCGGCGCGCCCCTGCTGGCCGCCGACGAGCCGGCCGCCGGTCTCGATCCGGCCGCGGCTCTACTGGTGATGGACGTGTTCCGCCAGCGGGCGGACAAAGGCGCAGCGGTGATCGTCACCCTGCACGACCTGACGCTCGCCGCCCGCGCCTGCGATCGCGTGGCGGTGATGAGCGGTGGTCGACTGGCCGCGGTCGGCGTTGCGGCCGAGGCGCTCTCGCCCGCTGTGTTGGCCGAGGTCTTCGCCCTGGAGGGCGCCCTGGCGAACACCGACGCCGGCCCCGTTCTTGCCGCTAGAGCGCGTTCCGCAAAAGCGGGACCCGATTTCGCGGTCGGAACGCGCTCAGATCTTTGATTCTCGAGCACGATCTGATCAAGCGTTTCCGTTTGATGAGATCGTGCTCTGGGCTCAGCGGTAGCCGTAGGCCCCACGCTTCAGGTCGGATTCGAGGGTGAGCGGGGCCGAGCCGCCGTGAAGGCGGGCGCGATAGACCTGCATCGCTTCCAGCACGCGCATGACGTAGTCGCGCGTCTCGGAAAACGGGATGCACTCGATGAAGTTCAGCGGATCGGTCCCGCCGCTGCGCGGATCGCCGCAATAGCCGACCCACTGGTTCGGCCGCCCAGGGCCGGCGTTGTAGGCCGCCGCGGCCATGACGTAGGAACCGCTGAACTGATCGACCAGTTGGCCGAGGTAAGCGGAGCCCAGACGCATGTTGTATTCCGGGTCGTCGAGCTCGTAGGACGCGTAGGCGACGCCGAGATGGCGGGCGAGCCCCTCGGCGGTTCCCGGCATCAACTGCATCATCCCACGCGCCCCCGCGCCGGAGCGGGCGGCGGGATCGAAGCTGCTCTCCTGACGGGTGATGCCCAGCACGAAGGCCGGCTCGGCGCCGCCCAGCTGGTTCGGCGTGGTCGCCAGCGGGTAGCCGCGCTCGGGCAGAATGAAGCCGCGCTTGGCGGCGTTGCGGACCACGCGCATGGAGAGCTGCTGCTCGCCCAGGTTGCGCATCAGGTCGCAGAGGAGCGCTTCGTCGGCGGCCGAGGGCAAGACATCGGCGAGGTCGGCCGCGAAGGCGCGGAACACGTCGGTCGCGCCCATATTCCGCAGATAGCGGAGAGCGCGGACCGGGTCGCTGGCTTCGAAGGCCGACCGCGCAGCGGCCGAGATCTCCGGGTCGTGGCCTAGCGACAGCGTCTTCTGGCCGGCGCGGACGGCGGCGAGTTGGCCGTAGAAGGTGGTCGGCCACGCGGCGGCCTGGCCGTAGTACAGCTGGGCCTCGACCTGATCGTCCCCGGCCTCGGCCGCGCGGCCGCGCCAGTAGTAGCCCCGGCTCTGGGTGAGAGGCGAAGACCCCGCTTCCGCCACCTTGGCGAAGTGGGAGTCGGCCAGACGCGGGTCGTGAAGGCGGGTCAGGGCGATCCAGCCGGCCAGGAACTGGGCCTCGGCGGCGTTGGGCCCGGAGGTGAGGCCTGAGTGGGCGGCGATTTCGTAAGCGTCTCGGGAATCTCCCTGCTGGAGCGCATCGATGGCCATCGACCCGTGCTTCCACAGGCGTTCCGCCGCCGATTGGTCCGGCAGGACATCAGGCAGCCGCACAGCGTACTGACGGGCGACGGAGTCCATGCCGCCGTCGCGCAGACGCAGGGCCTTCTCGTAGGCGATGCCCGGGGCGTCTTGCAGGGCCGGCGGCAGGGCGGCGACGAGCGCGTCGGCCCCCGGGTCGTTGCGCCGCAGCGCCATGCGGGCCTGAGCCAGGGCTTGTTGATCTGGCGGCAGGAACCGCGTCAGGTCCTGGGCCGCGGCCGTATGGCCGCCGTAGAGCAACAGGTCGACACGCGCGGCCTGGTCATCCGGGGTCAGGGTGGCGCCGAAAGTCACGAGGATGGCGTTCTGAGTCGGCTGTTCGAAGATGAGGCTGCGCCAGGCCGAACGGATGACCTGCTGAGCCTCAGCCGGGCGGCCGCTGGCGCTCAACGCCAGGGCCAGGGCCTGTGCGCCGCCGCCGGTGCGGGGCTTGTCGGCGCCGAACCAGGCGATGACCTGCGCGGACGGCAGGCCGGAGTAGGGCAGGAGGGCCTCGGCCGCTTCCTCGCGTTTCACCTCGCGCGGCCAACCGGCGAGTTCGTGGCGGGCGGCGTCGGCCTCCGAGAACGTGACCTCGGTCGGCGCGCCGTCGATCAGCGCCCAGAGCGCGATCTTGCGCCCGACGGGATCGGAGATCTGGGACATGGCCGCGCGCACGCCGGGCCCATCGCCCCGCCGGCCAGCGGCGAGCGCCTGGGTGAGCCAGCCGGCGTCGGTTCCGGCTCCAGGCAGGGTCTGCGGCAAAGACCTGTAGGGGATGGGCGTGACCTGCGGCGCAGCGGTCGACGGCGAATATGGGCTTCCGGTCTGGGGGTAGGTTGAGCTCGACCCGTACGGGTTGGCCGGCAGCGATCTGTAGGGAACGGGCGTGACCTGGGGCGCGTCTGAAGCCGTCGGAGACTGCGTCTGACTGTAGGGGTAGGTGGGAGCCGATTGGCCGTACGGCTGGGCGGCGGCAAACCCCGCGGCGCTCATGCTGCTCGCCAGCAATGAAACAAAGCGCCGCACTCGCAACGCCAAGACCCTTCTGCCAGACGCCCGCTGCATCAGGGATTGTCTCGTTTGATTCGCGTCCAGCGGGCGCATAATGTTTCGCCTCACCCAGCCAGAGTCGCGGCCGATCGCGGCGTAAAGACGACAATTCAGCTCATATGACGGAAATTGCACTCAGGGGCGTCTTCACCGCTCTCGTGACCCCCTTTCGCGACGACGCCCTGGATGAAGCCGCCATGGCCAGGCTCGTCGAGCGGCAGATCGCGGCCGGCGTTCATGGTCTGGTCGCGGTCGGCACGACGGGAGAGTCCGCAACCCTCAGCCACGACGAGCATAGCCGCGTCGTCAGCCTCACCGTGGAGGTTGCCGCCGGCCGCGTGCCGGTGATCGCCGGGGCCGGCTCGAACTCAACGGCCGAAGCGATCGAGCTGGTGCGACTCGGCCGCGCGGCCGGCGCCGACGCGGCGCTGGTGGTGACGCCTTACTACAATCGGCCGAGCCAGGAGGGCCTCTTCCTGCACTACCAGGCGGTTGCCGCCGCCGCCGACCTGCCCATCGTGATCTACAACGTGCCCTCGCGGACCAGTGTCGACATATCCAACGCCACGCTGGAGCGGCTGGCGAAGCTGCCGAACATCGCCGGCGTCAAGGACGCCACCGCCGACCTCGGCCGCGCCAGCCTGCAGCGACGGGCCATCGGCCGCGGCTGGGTGATGCTGTCGGGCGACGATCCCAGCGCCCTCGGCTACATGGCTCATGGCGGTCACGGATGCATCTCGGTGACCGCCAATGTCGTCCCGGCGCAGTGCGCGCGATTCTATGACGCCTGCCTGAGCGGCGACTGGCAGACAGCGCTCGACCTGCACGAGCGCCTGATCCGCCTGCACAAGGGATTGTTCCTAGACGCCTCGCCGGCCCCGACCAAGTTCGCCCTGGAGCATCTTGAGCTGTGCTCGGCGGAGAGCCGACTGCCCATCGCGCCGTGCGCCGAAGCCGTGAAGGCCGAGATCCTCGACGCGCTCGCCGAGGCGGAAGCGGCATGAGCGACACCCCGCGTAAGCTGATCGCCGAGAACCGGCGCGCCCGGTTCGACTATTACCTCGAGGAGACCTTCGAGGCGGGCCTCCAGCTGACCGGCTCCGAGGTCAAGTCGTTGCGCCAGGGCCGCGCCAACATCGCCGAGTCCTACGCCTCGGCCGATGGCAACCAACTCACCCTGATCAACGCCTACATTCCCGAATACGGCCCAGCCAACCGCTTCAACCATGAGCCCCGCCGCCCGCGCCGCCTGCTGCTGCATCGGCGCCAGATCAACCGTCTTCTGGGGGCCGTCGGCCGCGAGGGGCGGACGATCGTGCCCACGCGCCTCTATTTCAACGATCGCGGCCTGGCGAAGCTTGAACTGGCCCTGGCCAAAGGCAAGACCGCGCCGGACAAGCGCCACGCCGAGGCCGACCGCGATTGGAAGCGCGAGCAGGGGCGCCTGATGCGCGATCGGGGATAACGGCTTGCTGGCGACGCCGGGGCTTCTATCTTACGTTTGTCTTACCCTAGAGTATTTCGATGGCGACCTCGGCCGGAAAGTTGACCACCGTCGTTTCGACCAAGGGGCAGGTGATCCTTCCCAAGACGATCCGCGACCGGCTGCGGTGGCGGGCGGGAACCAAACTGATGGTCGAGGACACGCCCGATGGCGTGGTGCTGACGGTGGCGCCGATCTTCCCGCCAACGACGATGGAGGAGGTGTTCGGTTCGCTCCGCCACGACGGACCGCCAAAGTCGATAGAGGAGATGGATGCGGCGGTAGCGGCTGCGTTCAAGCGCCGTGCGCGCGGTTGACACCAACGTCGTCGTTCGTCTGCTCGCCGCCGACGACCCCAAGCAGGCCAAGATCGCCCGCGAGGTGTTCGATGCAGGCGTATTCCTCTCGACGACGGTCGTGCTCGAAACCGAGTGGGTCCTTCGCGACGCCTATGATTTCCCCCGGGAAGCGATCGCCGAGAGCCTCCGCCGAGCCGCCGGACTTCCAGGCGTTGTCGTCGAGGAGCCGGAGCGCGTGGCTCAGGCTCTCGACTGGATGGAGGCGGGAATGGACTTCGCCGACGCCCTGCATGTGGCGGGAGCGCGCGGCTGTTCGGCTTTCGTCAGCTTCGATCGGCGGCTTGCGCGGATAGCGAAGGGCCGCACCGCAGTGCCGGTCACGCTGTCCGGATAGGCTGGCCTTTGCCACCGTGCGTCGGAGCGATTATGAGCGATCCGGCGCGGATGTGGCGGAACTGGCAGACGCACTGGATTTAGGTTCCAGCGCCGTAAGGCGTGGAGGTTCGAGTCCTCTCATCCGCACCACACTTCAAGAATCGCGACCATCCGGGGCCGTTCGCAGAAATCCGCGAGCGGCCCTTTCCCTCTCTAACGGCGCGGTGTTAGGAACGGCCCGCGGGACCGAAAATTGACCGCGAGTGTTCACGCTTGGCCGTATGCAGCCGCGCCATTTAGGGGTATATTTGGGGTGGTTCCTTGCGTCAGCCGCGACCCGCTACCCCCAGCCTACCCCCTGGATACCCCCAACATGGCGCTCACAGACACCGCGATCCGCAACGCCAAGGTCGCCGGAAAGGCCTACAAGCTGGCCGATGGGGGAGGGCTGTTCCTCTACGTCGCCCCCACTGGCGGGAAGCTCTGGCGGCTAAAATATCGCCATGGGGGTAGAGAGGGGCTTCTCTCGTTCGGCTCATACCCCCTGGTGGGCCTCGCCGATGCCCGGCAAAAGCGGGATGAAGCCAAGCGCCAGCTCGCCGAAGGCAAGAGCCCGGCGGTGGAGAAGAAGCGGGCTGCCATCGCTGCCAGAGACGCGGCCAGCAACACTTTCGCGGCCCTGGCCGAGGAGCTGATCGCCAAACGCGAGCGCGAGGGTCTAGCGGCCACCACCGCCGGCAAGCTGCGGTGGTATGCACTGCTTTTGGCGCCCATTGGAGAGCGCCCCATCGGCCAGATCGAGGCCTTCGAGCTTCTGGCTCCATTGCAGAAGATCGAGGCCTCGGGCCGTCACGAAACGGCCACCAACACACTCGCGCTCGCCGGACGGGTGTTCCGCTATGCAATCGCCACCGGCCGGGCCAGCCGCGACGTGGCCGCCGACCTCCGAGGCGCGCTCACGGCGCCGAAGGTTCGGCACCGCGCGGCAATCCTCGATGCGGCCGGCGCCGGCCGGGTCATGCGGTCAATCGAAGCGTATGGCGGCCGGCAGGCCACTAAGCTCGCCCTAGCTTTGCTCGCGCACGCGTTCCCCCGACCGGGCGAGCTGCGTCTCGCCGAATGGCGGGAATTCGACCTCGGCGCCGCGACGTGGCGCATTCCGGCCGCCCGCACGAAGATGCGCAAGGAGCACGTCATCCCGCTCTCGACACAGGCGCTTGCTATGCTTCGCGAGCTGCACGCCATGACCGGCGGCAAGGGCCTAGTGATCCGCTCGCCCCGTCCCGGCCGCGCACTCTCCGAAAACGCCTTCAATGTGGCGCTCCGGGGCATGGGCTTCGACAAGGACGAGATGAGCGCCCACGGCTTCCGGGCCATGGCGTCAACGCTGCTTAATGAGTCCGGGAAGTGGAGCGCGGACGCCATCGAGCGGGCGCTCGCCCATGGCGACGTCGACACGGTGCGGGGCGCCTATCACCGGGGCGCGCATTGGGCCGAACGGGTCAAGATGATGCAGTGGTGGAGCGACCAACTCGACGCGCTGAGGGACGGCGCTGAGATCGTGCCCTTCAAAAAAGGGGCATAGGACAGGTAGCGCGGCGACCATCCGGGAGATCACTTGTGGCCGAAGACTTGGTGATCGTCGAGAGCGAGGGCGCGCTCTTCAAGTGTAAGCCCATGGCCGCGCCGCTATGGCGTTACAGGCCCGTGCAAATCTGGGATTTCGACGAAGAGCGCTGGGTTCCCTACGCCGACGCCGGGGAATTCAAACAGCATGGATGGGGCGGCAATCCTCTGAACGAGGCTGAATTCGAGAAGCTCCGTAGAAAGATCGCGGCCGCCGACGCCATAGGCTAACCGGCGGCTGTGGTTCATGGCGACGCTGCTCAGCAAACGAATGGCTGACCCTTTCGATCATCGAATCTTCGCGTCGGGGAATAACTTCGCCTGAACCAGAGCTTCGATCTCCTTTTTGAGCGGAACGACCTTGTCTTGATATATAGACCATGCATCGGCGATGTAACTCTTACCTTCGTCTCTACCATATCCATCCAAATCCATAGATTTGGAGACCCACGAACTCCACATTAGCTGATCTATCTCGTCGATCTTCTCCTTTAGGTCTGGACTCAGGAATATTCTGTTCTCATGAATGTATAAGTGAAACTCTGAGAAGTGCTTGTGAGCGTCGCTGACGCCGCGTACGTCCATAATTCTACTTAGAGCCCTATTTTTGTCGTGCTCTTTCAAGAGAAAATCGCGCTCGCCAGCGGACAAGTCAGACCGTTCGATCCAGCCTGATAATTCCTCTGCGTCCATTCTCTTCAGGTCGGGCATCGTGCGGAAGGAGGCGATGGCGCGGCCGAGACTTTCTGAGGCCCTGTTTAGCTTCGACCATGCCTCGGGAAAGACTTCGTATTCCCGATCATGCAGCTTTAGACGCCTTGCTGTGAGCAGAGAAATCTCTGCCTTCGCTACTTCCAGGTCCTTGGAAAACTCGTTTTGAATCCAGCTCTTTCCAAGGAACCTAAACAGCGCGAAGGCCACGATAGCGCCGCCGCCGCCCGCCGCCACAAGCTGCCCGACTAGACTGAAAACGAGTTGCGCGCCTTCCGCTGCCATGATCTCAGCCCCTGTGACGGACCTTGTTCGAGGCGATGCCGCCGTGGCACGCATGATCGTGCTTAGCTTGAATCTGGTCGCTGGCGAATGAATGCGGCCGGCCTAAGATTGTATGAGTCGTCGGACAGCGCGCGCTAACCGAGCTGGGCCTCCCATCAAAGGGGGGCGATTGCGGTCAGCTCGACGTCGAAATTTGACTGCCCTGCACATTCCGCCGCGCCGCTGCTCTCACCCGTCTGTTCTAGAACTTCGGCTTCCGCGCTTGCCTGGATGACGGTCCCAGAGATCGTCACATCGGCCCCGTGCAGGAGGCCAGCCTTAAGCCGCACGATCTTTGGGTATAGCGATGATCCTGATGAGACATGGGCGGTTGCTAGATATCCAAAACTATTGTTCAGACTGAAGACCGCAATAATTTGATTTCGATTGTCTTCTGAGTTCCTGATTGATCGGACCTCAGCGGTCCAATTCTTGAACTGCTTGAAGCCCTTGATCACAGAACAGAGTTTCGCGTCCTCTGTTTTGCGGGCGGCTTCTCTGGCCACTGAGTTGGGCGCATCGCTCAATGCCTTGTCGTGCTGATCGAACGCCTGAAAGAATGCCGCTTCATCCGGCGGCATCATGTTGGTCAATCTACCACGCGGCGTATCTGTGTCGGGCGCGACCGCCACGTTAGCCATAGAGTTCGCTGCTTGTGCGAAGGTCGCGTCCGTTGAACTGTCGTGTGCCCGCTCGCAGGCGCCCAACGCCAAGGCGCAGATCATCACGGGTGATGCGAGCTTCATGGCTTCCGCCTCCCTGGTAGCCGGGGAGTTGAGAAGCCTCAGACAGGAGACCGCACACGCCTTTAGGCTTGCGCCCTGGACATACGCGTATGCCTCCCCGACCGCATGGGTAGGGAGGTGCGTCACGGCCGCACCGGCCGCTGTCTGAGGGGTTCTCACGCCCCAGGACCGCCATGTGGGCGAGCCCGAGGGCACCTAAACGCGGATGCGGTTCCGGCTCAAGCCGCCTTGTCGCGGTGCCAGCAGCCAGGGAAGTCGACACTGGGCATGGAGGCCAGGGCCAACTCTGCGACAAAGTGCAGCCTGTTCGCCGTTGACGACGCGGCGGTTGATGGTTCCGCCGAGGTCAGTCCAAGCTGTCGTCATCCTCAAGCCCGTCGGCCCAGGATTGGCGAGCCGCGAGAATATCGTCGGGGACTGGAAGCTCGTCGGGTGGTGGCCAATCTACCGGGTCTTCAGGCATACCGTTCAATATTCGGAGTACATCGGTCTTTGGCGGCACGTTTGGCGCGTCAAAATCGGGGTGCATGCCATTGTTGGATTTTTCGCGACCCGCGCTCGCAGGCAGGGCGTCTTCAGAGAGCCCGCTAACGATGTAGGTGACAAAAACGCCGGGCGGACGTCCTTGTGGCCCGAAATGCCGCAGGTTGGCCTCTTGCATCGACATGGCCCAGCCGACGCTCACGAAGACTTGAGCCGTGACGATGTCGCGAGCCTCCAGACGGGCGAGCCGGCGGGCCATGCTCCTCATGTCTGGCTCTCCAGAGCTGTCAGCCTAGCCTCCAACTCGGCGGTCTCGAACAGCCGGCCGTAGGCCTCCAGAAGTCCCACCACGGCCGCCGCTTCCGCTGGGGTAAGCTCACCCCGCCCGGCGGCTTCGATGGCGCTGGCGGCGGCCCTGAGGGCGTCCTTGGGGCTATTGAGCGCGCCGACCTCCGCCCTGATCGGCCGATCCCGGCGCGGTGGTGCGATCCGGTCGAGGCAAAGCCTAAGCGCGGTGGTGTCGCCGGCCTGGGCCAGTCTGATCGCGGTCCGGGTGAGGCTTTCAGCTTCCCCTTCTAGGAGCGCTTCGACGGCGAGTGTGACGTGGTTTCTCGCGCCTTTCGGTCGGCCACCGTTGCCGGGCGCGAAAGGCTTACCCCGCGTTTTGCTCGCGTTTTTACGTGGCGTCATCGGAATCACCGCGAGGCAGGGGAGCCAAAGATTGGCCCTCCGGTAGTGGGTGGACGATGTGAGATGAGCAATGGTCGGTCGACTGCGCATCCTCAAGCCTGAGCATGGTTTCATCGAGGAGAGCGAATAGATCGACCCCGCCGGCCCCCCACTCCAGGGGGGCGTTTGCGTCAGCGGCGGTTGCTTCAGTGCCGGGCATCGCGGCTGGCGCACGCGCAAGGCGACCATCGACTCCACCAGCGCCGAGTTCCCGGCGGCGGGCGTCAACGTGTCGTCTTAGTAGCTGGCGCTCGATGACATTGAATCTAGCTGCCATGGAGGTCCGGGCTAGTTGGTCAAGCTCCCGACTGGCCACCACGGCCCGGATTTGATTCCGCAACGATTTGGCCGCTCCCCCAAAGCTGGTGAGGTGGTCGCCGGCGGTGGGCTCGCATCGATCCCACGAAGAGCAAGTTTTCAGAGCGGTCGGAGGCAAAGCCTGCCCCTTAAACGAAAGAGAATCCTCTTTGGGGCTCGGCCAGTTTGCAAAGGTCGGTTGTCGACTTCTAAGAGATTCTATTGGTCTTCTAAGAGTCGTCGGTGCCTGTTCGCCGGTCAAACCCCCGGAATTCCGCCGCTCAAGCATCGATTTTCGAGGTGCCGCGTCGGCGGTTCTGACCGGCGCATGTGCGCCGGTCAGAGTTTGCGGAGCATCGGCGGACTGCGAGACTTCCTCCGTCGGCCACGTCAGCCAGAGCAGGCTCGTTTTGCGTTGCCGCCGGCGCACGCCGATAAACCCATGTCGCTCTAGTTCTGTCTGAAACTCTCGCACGCGCCGTTCATGGGTCCCCAGTTCTTTCGCGTAGGTGACCTGCGCTTTCCACGCATAGCCGGCAAAGTCCGGCGTCCGGGACCTCGCCCCGCCTCGGTGGATGTTTTCAAGGACGGCGCCGCCAAACACCTTAGCACCCATAGATACATCTTCGCGGGCTCGAAGCATTCTGAACCACGCTTGCTGCTCCGCAGGGTCCACCGACACACCGGTGCCGGGCGCCCTCTCGGGCGACGTCACCCCGACCGGGTCGGCGGGAGCCCCGGCGCCCCGCATGGACCGTCCTGCGTGGAATCGCTGGACCGTTCGGCCCAAAATCCAATGGGGCGTTTGCGGCGACCTCGCACACCGGCCCTGAGCGCACGAGGCAAAACGCCCATCCTGTGCGGCCACAAGGCGCAATTGACCGCGACGCACTTCCGCACCTCCGCGCTTGAGCCGCCCGAACAGTCGAGACACTTGGCGCGGATCGCCGCAGCGGGTCCCAGGATCGCCACGTCTGCGGCCCCGAAGTGCGCTGCGGTTAGGTTTCGGGGGTCAGCGCCAATCAATTGATCCGCGTCGGCCTTGGAGGGGATCAAGAGCGCCAGGGGTTGGGCTGTTTCGCCCTTCCTGTTATCTTCGTGCCGTTCCGCAGCAAACGAAACTTGCGAGCGCCCGCCGTCGAAGCGCCGGGCGTTCTGCTTGTTGGTCATGGCGGTTCACGCAACCTCGCCCAGTAGGCGGCGCAATTCGCTCATCGGCACGACCGTTCGGCCGTCGAGCTTGATCAGTCTGAGCCGTCCTTCCTTGGCCAGGCTGTAGAGCTTGGTCTTGCCGATCCCGGCGGCACGGCAAGCGTCATTGACGCGCAGGGCAAGAGGTTCGGCAGGGGGAGGGGAGGTGGTCACGTCGGCTTCTCCATCGCGCCGAACGATTGCGGCGCACGGGGAAGGCTGGCGGACATAGGCTCGCGGGGACAGGCGAATAATGTTCGCGAACGGGCGAATAATGTTCGCGGGTTTAGGTCGCCTAGAGCTTTCGCCGTGTGGATTTGACGCTTGCAAGATTCAGCGTTGCGCCGTCCGCCCCCGCCATCTCGACAAGCATTCGGCAGATGGCCGCCTCGCTGGCGCCGTCGCCGGCGCGGCGGGCAGCTTCAGCCACCACGTCCGGTCGGCTAACATATCTGTTCATCGCTTCGCCGGGTCGATAGCGCCAGGAGGCCCCGCTTTCAGACGCGCCGGCTATGACGGCTCCGGGTTCGCCGCTTTGCGTGTGATCGCGTTCAAGCAATGCCACCAGCATGGCTTTATCCGCGTATGCCGGGGCCTTCACACCCGGAATGCCGCCAACCAAGTCAGGCTCAACTAGGCATTCGCAACTGTCTAAAACGTCCGCCAACTCGTCCTGCTCAATGGAAAGCCAGCTTTGCCAGTCTCCTGGCACTGAACGCACAAACTGTTTGTTGGTGGTGGGAAACGCGCCGGGGCGTAAGATGAAGTCTGGCCGCTTCCACATCTCCAGCTCGCCGGAGGCGGCCCACCTGGCGATTGCGTAAGCCGCAAATGTTCTCCGTTGAACCTCTTCGCCCTCAAAGTAGTTTGCCGCCAGGATTACGGCGCGCGACAGGTGAATTCGTTCGGGAGGGCCCGGAATGGTGGGCCAATCGCGCGCATAGGGCCCGCTCATGAAATTGATGCGGGCAAAGGTAGAGATCGGACGCGAGTTCCCGGCCATGCGCCTCACGCACGCACCGAGGGATGTGGCCGGCGGTGCTTCCGGCGGTCCAGGTGATTGCCCCAGCTCCGCCGCATAGGTTGGTGCTGGTTTGTCACCTTCCGCAAGTGGACGCCCTAGGCCGGGGCGGACTGTACTCAAATGCGTTGAAACTCCGCCGTCGCCGATGCCGCAGTGAACACGTCTTGATCCTGGTCCTCGTCGATTCCCAGAAGCCTTAGCGACTCAAATATCCTTGCTCCGGATGGAAATATTTCGGGTGGTTCTTCTGTCGATAGGCGGGCATACGGAAATAGATCTGATACCCGTGCATAAATTACGCCCGCCACTCCGCACAAAGAGTCAACGTTAACACGGAGAACCATGTATGATAGGTTTTTGGAAGATTGATCACGAATGCCCCGCAAGCGAGCTGCGTATATTTGAATATCAGAAATAAGACGCGCAAGACTGTCGGCAATACCACTCGGTGCAGTTTCTATTACATCTCGAAGCGTTTTGATGAGCGCTGGGTCTAGTTCGGGCGGAATGTACGCCACCGCCATAGCGGGCGGTAACCTGCCACTGCCGCAAGCAGCCCGAAGCGGTTTGAGCGACTCAGCGCAAGCTTGGGCGTAGTCCGCGATTGCGCTGAGTCCGAGCGGCAATACCGCCCGGGCGCCAGCATGCTGCCGATCAAGTCGCTCCTTCTCGCGGCGTTCTGAAGCGGTTGCAGCTCTCAGCGCCGCCTTCGTCTGGTTGTGCACGAAGCTGCCACCGATCCATGCCGCGACAATTGCGAGCAACCCTGCTGCTAATCCCTGCCAGTCCTTGAAGGTGTCGAGCAGGGACGGCGGTGGCGGGGAACAAGGCATGGCTTGATACTTGGTCAGTTGGGGGTACTCAAATGCAAGCCCTTTGTCTCCGCCTCCGAGGCATACACGTGACTGAAAGCTGGACGCCGCCCGATGGGCATCCAATCACTGAGGCCTTGGCGCGTCACCTCATGGCCAGCGGCTATGGGGAGGAAATGGGTCGCCTCACGGTGAGCTATTGTGTGCCGATCTTCTGGTCGCCGGCAACGCCGCCGCACGGGGAAATTCTACACAACGGCACGTTGAC